>FLOH01000078.1_pt1 | contig 286152 bp, 261 predicted proteins | sample 756751 | NCBI WGS metagenome assembly FLOH01 (sample SAMEA4026879, study PRJEB14308) | marine metagenome | biome: coastal water; material: water | depth 74 m | reverse complement strand
CACGGCGATCGTCACCATGGTCTGGGCCAGCAATGAAACCGGCGTCCTCCTCCCGATCGGGGAGATGGCCTGCGTGGCCGATGAGCGCCGCATTGTTTTCCACGCCGACGCGGTGCAGGCCGCGGGGAAGGTGGACATTGATCTGGGCCGTGTGCCGGTGCATTTGCTTTCGGTTTCGGCCCACAAATTGCACGGACCGAAGGGAGTCGGCGCGCTCTTGGTGCGTCCGGGTCTCGGTCTCCCGCCGATTCTGCGGGGGGGCGGGCAGGAGGGTGGTCGCCGCGCGGGCACCGAAAACGTGCCGGGCATTGTCGGCTTGGGCGCGGCCGCGGCTTTGGCCAGCGTTGCCTTGCCGGTGGAAATGCCGCGTGTCGCCGGCTTGCGCGACACATTCGAGAGCGGCGTACGGACCCGCTTTCCGGACGTTCGTTTTCATGGCAATCCAGCGCACCGTCTGCCCAACACGACGAACTTCGCCTTGCCCGGCCTCGAGGCGCAGGGACTTCTCGCCGGCCTCGACCGGCTCGGGGTGGCCTGTTCCATCGGCTCGGCCTGTACCAGCGGGGAGGGTGATGCCTCGCATGTGCTCCGTGCCATGGGGGTGGGCGACGAAGAAGCGAGGTCGAGTTTGCGCTTTTCTTTCAGCCGCATGAGCACGGCTGAGGAGGTGCCGGCTGCGCTGGCCGCCCTGGGGCAAGCCGCGGCCCGGCTTCGGGGGGACGGCTTGGGTCATTGACGTGCGGGGTCAAATCTGGGATTCTGGCCAACCTTTTTATGCGCCACACCTTGTCCGTTCTGGTTGAAAACCGCTTTGGCGTGTTGACCCGCGTCGCCGGGATGTTCAGCGGTCGTGGTTTCAATATCGACACGCTCAACGTGGCTCCCACCTTGGACGCTTCCATGTCACGTATGACCATCGTGGTGCGCGGCGACGACAAGACCCTCGACCAAGTGGTCAAGCAGACGGAGAAGCTGGTCGACGTCATCAAGGTCGACCACTTTCGCGATGACGAATTCGTCGACCGCGAACTGGTCCTCATGCGGGTCGACGTCACTCCCCAAACCCGTTCCGAGGTCCTGCAGATCTGCGACGTCTTCCGTGCGAAAATCGTCGATGTGCGCCTCGACAAGCTGGTCATCGAAATCACCGGCAACGAAGGCAAGATCGCCAAATTCATTTCCTTGATGAAAAATTTCGGCATTTCCGAGATGACGCGCACCGGCAAGGTCGCGCTCTCCCGCACGGCCGAAAGCGAATAAACTTTTCCCATGGCAGCAAAAATCCACACAGACAAAGACGCCGACCTCAAGCAACTCAAAGGCAAGACGGTCGCCGTCATCGGTTTCGGTTCACAGGGCCACGCCCACGCCCTCAACCTCAAAGAAAGTGGCGTGAAGGTCATCATCGGCCTCTACCCGGGCAGCAAAAGCCGCGCGGTGGCCAAGAAGAAAGGCTTCGCGGTTTTCAACACGGCCGCCGCGGTCGAGAAAGCGGACATCAACTTTGTTGCCGTGCCGGACACCAAAATTGCCGCGGTTTACGAAAAGGACATCGCGCCGCACCTGAGCAAAGGCAAAACCCTCCTTTTCAGCCACGGTTTCGCCATCCATTTCAAGACGATCACCCCGCCGAAGAATATCGATGTCATCATGGTCGCCCCGAAGGGACCCGGTCACATCGTCCGCCGTCAATTCACGGAGGGCAAAGGCGTTCCCTCCCTCATCGCCGTCTACCAGAACCCGAGCAAGCAGGCCAAAAAGATCGCCCTGGCTTGGGCCAAAGGCATTGGCGGGACCCGCGCCGGCGTGCTCGAAACGACCTTCAAGGAAGAAACCGAAACGGACCTTTTCGGCGAGCAAGCCGTGCTTTGCGGTGGCGCTTCGGCGCTGGTTCAGGCCGGGTTTGAGACGCTGGTCGAAGCCGGTTACCAGCCCGAGATGGCTTACTTTGAGTGTTTGCATGAGCTGAAGCTCATCGTCGATCTGATGAACGAAGCCGGTATTGCCGGGATGCGTTTCAGCATTTCCGACACGGCCAAGTGGGGCGACGTCCTGGTCGGCCCCAAGATCATCGACGCCGGCACCAAAAAGCGCATGAAGAGCGTGCTCAAGGAAATCCAGAACGGAAAATTTGCCCGCGAATGGATTGCCGAAGACAAAAAGGGCCGCAAGAAATATCATTCTCTTTTGCAAAAAGGCGAAAAACATGGCATCGAAAAAACCGGAACCCGTCTCCGCTCGCTCATGCCCTGGATCCAGAAGCGCAACCTCAAAGGCGCGCAAGCATCCTACGCCTGATCTCCTTTCCCCCCCGCTAGAGGAACCCCGCGGTGCCCCCAAGGCCCGCGGGGTTTTTCGTGTTTGTCCCCCCGGTCTGGCCCTGAACCCGAGCGCTCGCTAAAAGTAAACCCATGCCCATCGCTTCCGCCAGCAGGCCGGTCCGCCTCGCCGAACTCGACCAGTCGAAGTCCCACACCCCGGAGAAATACCGGGAAAAACTCCGCGCCGGCCATTTGCGACTGCTCGAGTTGCAGCATGCCCTGAAGGACGCGAAGCGCAGCGTGATCATTGTCGTCGAGGGTCCTGATGCGGCGGGCAAGGGCGGAACGATCAGACGGTTGGTCGAGCGTCTTGATCCCCGTCACATCCGTGTCTACTCCACGATCAAACCGACGGACGAGGAATATGCGGACCATTATCTCTGGCGGTTCTGGAACAAGCTCCCGCGCCGCGGGGAAATCGCCATCTTCGACCGCTCGTGGTACGGCCGTTTGCTGGTCGAGCGGGTCGAAGGCTTCTGCACGCGAACCGAATGGCAGCGCGCTTACCGCGAGATCAACGAATTCGAGCGCGTCCTGCACGATGACGGGGCGATCATGATCAAAATGTGGCTGCAAATTTCCAAGCAGGAGCAGATGGCGCGATTCAAGAAGCGCGCGACCGATCCGATGAAAAATTGGAAGATCACCGAGGAGGACTGGCGCAACCGCAACAAATGGACTGCGTACCTCAAGGCCGCCGAGGACATGTTCGCCAAGACCTCGCCCGAGTTCGCTCCGTGGCAGGTTATTCCCGCGAACTTCAAATGGTATGCCCGCGTCAAGTCACTCGACACGGTTTGCAAACGCGTCGGCGCCGCGCTCGGCGTGAAATAAGGTGACCAATGGAGCGGCGGCGCTATGGCCAGAGCGCTCCGCTACTCCTGCCCGCGTTCGAGATGCAGCCGGTGCAACACGCGGTGCACGACGGGCGAGGCGAGGATGCCCACGCTCGACACAACAATCAGCGTGCTGAACAGCGCGTAGAGCGAAGAAAAGATTTTCAGGTCATTGCTCGAACTTCGCTCCGTGTAGAGGGGACCCGCTCCGCTCAGGAGCATGCTCGCCTCGAGGAACGAATCCACCAGGTCGAGGTCCGAGATAAGGATGTAGCCGGTCGTCCCGATGGCCAACGCGACCGCGATGATTCCTGCGACGAGCAGGATCTGCCGCAGCACTCGCCCGGCGAAGACATGACTCGGCGCCAGCGGTTCGGAGCGGTGTTCCCAAGGCATAAGGTGTTGGCCATGTCTTTACGCCCAACCAGCCCCGATGCCAACCCCGCCGTCCCATCGACACTGAGCAGCGCTATTTTTGTTGGTAAAAATGAACAAATAAGTTAAACGACTGTCTGAATTAACAGAGTAAAAACGTCTTTGCACAGGCCATTTTCTCTGTAAATCCATGGCCGCCACCCTTGACAACAGAAAAAGATCTGGGACTTTGGACTTCTCCCCGATGAAGTTTGCTCCCGCAGTCTGGCGGCGCCTGTTGGCTGTCGTCTGTGTTCTGTTTGTCCTCCCCGGGGGGCGCCCTCCTTCGGCCCACGCTGAGGCGATGCTCCAGCTTTTCAACGTTTCCTGGTCGGAGGTGGCGCGGAAAATGCCCGAGTTGGCCGAGGCCGGCTACAACTCCCTCTGGCTGCCGCCCCCGGCCAAAGCCTCCGGCGGGTTGTCCGTCGGCTACGATCTCTGGGACGCCTACGACCTCGGCTCCAAGGACCAACGCAACACCGTGCGCACCCGCTACGGCACCGAAGCCGAGTTGCGGCACATGATGGAAGTGGCGCATCGGTTCGGGATACGGGTCTACTTCGACAACATCATGAACCACCGGGCCTTCGACATCCCCGGCTTCAACGAGAACACCCCGATCGGGGGCGAAGGGCAAACCGAGCTTTATCCCGGCATGGTGCCGGAGGATTTTCACCTCCGGCAGACCGAGGACGGCTTCTACCGCAAGTGGGACAACACCCGCGACTGGGGTAGCACCTGGGAGGTGCAGAATCTCGGTCTGGCCGACCTTATCGACATTGCGCACGAGATACCCAATGCGAACCACGGACCGTCGGAAGGCTCGACCCACCCGAAATATTCCTTTGTCCGCGATCTGGAACGTCCGGAGCAGTACCATATCGATAAGGACGGCAACGCCGCTTACTTCGGCGTCCTCACCGATCAGGCGCGTGCCGAGCTGGGGGCGGATGCTTCCGCCGAGGAGGTCCGCCTCAAGGCCCGCGAGTACATTCTCCTCAACCGGCAGGCCTTCGTTGAGGACGTGGGTGCTTATCTGATCCGTGCGGTGCGTTGGAAAATGGACCGCACCAAGGCCGACGGGCTTCGTCTTGATGCGGTCAAGCACGTGCCGGATCCCTTTTTCGGCCAGCAGTCGGGCGCCGGCAAGGACACCAGCAATCTCGGTTATCTCGGTGGCGTGCAGAGCCAGTTCAACTTCACGCGCGGGTTCACCGACGCCAACCACCGCGATTCGGTCTTCGAGGACAAGATTCCCCGCGACGACGCCCTGGTTTTCGGCGAGCACCTCGGTCAGCCTCCCGGCTACGGCGGCTACTGGGATGCCGGCATGCGTCTGGTCGACAACGACCTTCGCTCGCAGCTGAACAACCGCCTGGGCAATCCCGGTGGCAACCTCAACGGGCTGGATGCGTCGGGGGCGGGCGGATTTCCCCAAGGCCTGGGTGTGACCCACGCCAACAGCCACGACAGCGATTTCGCCGCGCAGAAGGAGTGGCAGCACGCCTACTACATGGCCCGCGAGGGCATGGGGCTTATTTATTCCGACGGTTACAACAAAGCCGAGACGCTGGGGGAATCGGGCGGCGCTTTTCCGCGGCATGCCAATACCGCCTACCTCGGCCAATTCGGTGATCCGCGCATCCCGAACATCCTGCAAATCCACAATGATTTTGCCCGCGGCCTGCAACAGGGACTCTGGGCCGACGGCGATTATCTCGCCTTTGAGCGCCGCGACAACCGCGGTCCGGACGGCTCGACCCGCAGCGGCAACGCCGGCAGTGAAGTCACCATGGTCATGATGATGAACGACAACACGGTGGCCGGTCAGTCGCGCGGCATTGCCACCAGCTTTCCGGGCAATGCCTGGTTGCACCAATACGCGCGCGGTCCGAACGGCTCCTTCATGGACGGCTTCTACGTCGCTGCCAGCGCCCTGCCCACCGTCGTGGTTCCTCCGGGCGGTTGTTTCGTCTTCTGCTACCGCACCCCCGAGACATCGGACCTCTGGTCGCCGGCCATCACCTTCCAGCAAAACGGCGAGGAGGTTCCGCGGATCACGGTCACGCGCCAAGACGGCCGCGATGGAGATAAAAATTTCAACCCTTACGGACTGGATAACCGAGGCTTTCCCGCCGGGACCACGCCGCCTGACCTGACTTACCGCACGACCGTGCCGGTGGTCAAAGGCGGCCCCGTCACCATCCTGGCGCGCGCCGATGGTTCGGCCGAAAACGTCCTGTTCAAGCTCGACGGGGGTGTCGACCTCAACGGCACGGGCCTGGGAACCGATCCCGCCCTCCGGGACAACCCGCCCGGTCTGCGCACCGACGTCTTCCTTGGCTACGAACAGCCGGACTTTGCCGACCGCCAGCATCCGGAAAAATTCGCGGCGCGCATTGTTGATCGCAATCGGCTCGGCTCTCCGGGGGCGGAAACCTACATCAAAACCATAGGCGGCGGGGTGGACAATGACCCTGTCTATCACGGTCCGCTGCCCAGTAACGGGGGCAACGATTACAACACCTACTCGGGCAATGTTGCGGAGTGGGTCTTCCACGATCCTACGGGCACGGTCGGCGGCCTGGCCGGCACCACCGGTGTCGGCGGCCCGCAACTCGTCGAGGGCTCCGATGACCTTGTCATCTGGGCCAAAAGCAACTCGGTCGGCGGTGGTTTCAAAGCTTTCGTCTACTACACAACCGACGGTTCCTTCCCCGAGGGGGCCGGCGGCATCGGTCGTGGCACGACCAAATCGGCCGAACTCAACTTCCGTCACAACCAAAGCGCCGACGACTGGTGGGGTTCAGCCACTATTCCCAAGCCGCCGGCCGGCACGAAGTTCACCTACAAGATCGGTTTCTGCAAAAACGAGGGTACCGGTGCCCCCGCCTGGTGGCCGGGCGACGCGGGTTCGGTCGCCTACAAGAAAATGATGATGACCACCTTCCGTGTGGCCGATTTCAATCCGGAAACCGTCCAATTTTTTCCGCACAACGACTACGCACGCACACCGCAAGTGGACAAATCTTACGACCAATGGCCCTTCGCCATGCAGACCGGCCTGAGCGAGGGCTTCCATGTCCTGCGCGCCCGCGCCTTCCTCAAGCGCAACGCCTATCCCACGACCGGCAAACCGGCGCTCGATGCCAGCCATAACGAAGCCGCGCTCTACAACACCTTTGTCCAGACGTTTTACTATGACGCAAAGACGCCCGATGGCGAACTGGCTTTCCCCGCCACCAACGGCGAAACGGTTGGTGGATCCGGCTACGAAATGGTGGTCCGCACCGACATGACCGTCGAGGAAGTCTGGTATTCCATCACCGATTCCGAGACCGACAACGACGATGCAGTCACGCGCCGGCAGAACGGAAACGGAGCCGGCTTCGAGCCCTTTGTCGACGCCAACAACAACGGCGTTTGGAACGAGGGTGAAGCTTTCACCGATCTCAACGGCAACGGAAGCTATGACACGACCCTGAATCCCACTTGGGCCCGGGCCATCGAGGTGACACCCAGCCTGTCGATCGACAGTCCCCACCAGAAAGAGTGGCGGTTCACCTACAACAACATCCCGGTTTCCGGTGCAGCAACGATCAAAGTCCGCCTCCTCGAGGCCTCCTCGTCCCGCGATCTCAGCCTCGGGGCGGCCGCGGCCCACGTGCGCGAGATCACCCGCAGCGTCCAGACCCGGGGCAACGCGGAGCGCCTCCTTGTCGCCTTCCCGGCCAATGACGGCGACGAGGTCGACGACAACTACATCATGCGCGTCTGGTTCCCCAAGACATGGAGCAATGTCTCCATCACGCCCGCGCAGATGATGGCGCGGTTCACGTTCCTGGCCGAGGGCAATGCGCAGGACCGCGACAGTTGGTCCATCGACTACGGCAGCTTCGGTCCCGGCAGCGCCTTTCACCAGCTCTCTATCCCCTTGCCGAATCTTTATAACTCCGCCGTGCCCCAGCAGGAGTTCCGCGTCGTCTATCGTGATCCGGGCGACACCAGCCGCACCTTCACGGCCATCCGGCGCGTCACCGTCAACGCGAGCAACAAACCCTTCCTCCGTATCACCCGCCCAACCGTGGTCGGCCCCGATGGCCGTCCGACGGAACTCATTCTTCCCGACGGTCCGGGTCCCGATGCCATGGCCTACGTGGTCCAAGTGGAGACCGACTCCGGGGTGACCGACGCACCGACGCTGACCGGCATCGCCGTCAGCGGAGACCCCGCATCCGAAACAAACGGCAACATCAGGCTTTGGAGCTACACGTGGAACGTCACCGCACCCGGCAGCTACGTCATCGAAGCCGAAGCACCGCTTGACGGCGTTGTCACCAGAACGTCGCGCAATGCTTCCGTCGTCCTGCGCCAAATCGTCGAGCCTTCCGGCTTCGACGACCGCGATGACGACAACGACGGATTGGTCAACATCGACGAGAGCAACCGCAAGGCGCTTCCGGCCGGAAACGCCGAGACGTGGAGCAACGGCGACGTCCACACCCACTTCGCCACCGGCCGCTCGCTTCCGACCAGCCCCGACAGCGACAGCGACGGCTTGCCTGACGCTCTCGAGGTCGGCTGGCGCACGGCGTCCTCGCCACCGACCGATTTGACGGCCGACAGCAACGGCGACGGGTCCCCCAACTTCATCGGCGACCTGGATCCCCCGCTTTATGCCGTGGTGCGAAACCATCCGGCGGTGCCCGGCGTCGGCTCGCAGAGCCAAGGTGACGACCGCGCCCGCCAAGCGGCCGGCTCGGTGACTGATCCGCTCAATCGCGACACCGACGGTGACGGTCTCTCCGATGGCGTCGAGGATGCCAACCGCAACGGCTGGACCGACGGAGACGGCAAACCGCTGCAACTTGCCGCCACGATCAACCAATACACCGACAGCGCGAACCGCCCGAATCTCGGCGACTGGCCCAACAGCACAATCGAGTCCTTTGAGGCTTGGCAGGAGACCACTCCCGCCAAAGCCGACTCCGATGGTGACGGGCTGAACGACGGCACCGGCGAGGATCAGAATTTCAACGGTCGCACCGAAATCTTCCTCAAGGCTGAGGACGGAACGCTCACCGAATTGCCCCTGTCGGCCAACCCCCAATTCCTCCTCGGCGCCGCCGCCTCGCGGGCGATCAATTACACCGCGCTGTTCGCCTCCTACGCGCCCGGCGGCAACGGCACCGCGCAGACCGACGGTTGGCCGAAAATCGTCATTAGCGAGACCGATCCGTTGCGCACCGACACGGACGGTGACGGACTGCCCGACGGCTGGGAGGTCAACCACGGCCTCGATCCGCTCGACAACGGCACTTACAGCTTCCGCGACGGCGGCCCCGGCAACCTCAACAATGGTCCGGCGGGCGATCCCGACAACGACGACCTCGACAACGCCTCCGAACTTGCCAACGGCACGCCTCCGAACCAGTCCAACACTGGCGGCGGAGGCGGGGCGGGCGAGGGGGCCATCACCATCGGCAGCTTCACCGATTGGACGCACGAAGATCTGCTCGTGCTCGATGAATACAATGAGGGCGGCAGCCAGGGCGCCGATGTCTACCGCACCAATACTAGCGACAGCTCGCGCGACACCGTCGCCTTCAGCTTCCGCGATGGCGGCGCCGCCGACGGACGTGTTTACTTCCGCGTCGACTTCATGGACCTCGCGCCGAATGCTTGGCAGGGCCAGGTCGCTGCCTACATCGTCATCGACATGGGCAGCCCCGCCGTCGGCGAGCGTGCCATTCCCAACGAGGTCGACATCGCCACCGACATGCGCTGGGAGGCGGTCGTCGCGGCCTATGGCCAAGACTTCGGCTCGATCTTCATCGACACCAACCGCGGCAATAACACGATCGACCAGTTCCAGAACCCGGCCAGCTTCGGCGTCATTTCGCGCGGCTTCGGCACCGGACTCGACCGCATCGCCTGGTCCAGTCGCTATGATGCGGTCGAGATTTCCGTCGACCGGCAGCACCTCATCGATGCCGGCTGGGGCGGCAATCCGGACACGCTCAACTTCCAAGTCTTCAGCACCATGCCGAACACCATCGGCAGCGGCAGCGGGGACATTCCGGGCCGCAACGACATCCGCGACACCATCTACGACGACTGGCTGGCCTCCGATTTCTGGCGGGATCAGGACAACATCCGCCTCAACGGCAAGCTCTCCGGCTTCTTCGGCCGGAGCGGAAGCAACGACCGCAACAGGAACGCCAAAGTCATGCTTCTCGCCCACGGCAACCAAGCTATCGACCGGGCCGAGACCGCGCAGACCTGGGTTCGCCGCGGCACCCCCGCCGTCGGTTACTCCCGCCTGCTCGAGACTCACGAGGCCTACAACGCGCCACTCACCCTCCACATCACCCCGACGCTCGCTTCCGCGCTCCAATGGGCCAAGAACCCGAATGCCGGCCCGTGGCCGAACAACGACGGCCCCAGCTTCAACCGCGTGGTCAAGGCACTGGTCGGTGCAGGGAAAGTTTCCCTCGTCGGCTCGACCTTTGCCGACCACGTGCCGAAATATTTCCTCCCCGAGTTCAACCTCGCGAACAAACAGGTTGCGGAAAAATTCCTCGATACCATCTACGGCGACAACCAGCCGGCCGCCTCGCGCAGCATCTTCTGGCCGGCTGAGCGCGTCCTCGACGACGAGACCCTGACCATGATCAAGGGCATGGGCTACGTCCACACCTTCGCCGACCAAATGCGTCACTTCGTCAAATGGTTCGGCCGGAGCAACGCTTTGAGCACCTCGGGGTACCGCCTCAATGAAGTCAATGGGATGAAAATTTTCCCCATTCACGACGTGGCCAGCGATTACCTGAACAGCACGCTCGACGAGGGCACGCCATTGCCCGTCCGCCAACTCCTCTCCCGCCGCTCCCGCAGCAGCACGCAGGACCAAGTCGTTGTCCTCTGGCGCGACTTCGATGAGTTCTCCAGCAACGCCAAAGCCACCAGCTATGACGCCAACGTCCGCTGGCTGGCCAGCCGTCCTTGGGTCCGCCTCGTCACCGCCGGGCAGATCGTCGCGGGTCAGATCCAATACCCGCGGCAAGACAACGGGCAACTTGTCGGAACTTGGGGCACGGTCGATCAGGGCACCGGCCGCGACTTGCGCCTGACCGCCAAAGACTGGGTCGATTGGGCGACGAACGAAAATTATGACAATTGGTTCAACAAGTTGAAGGTGCGGACTTTCACGGCCGGAAGCGCCTTTGGTCAGGTCGGGGTCGACGGCCACGCCGACGCCGCGTGGAATGCCGCCAAGACCGCCACCCCCGGCCACCTGCAGGACGTGGCCCGCGCGGTCATTGGAGGCGCCATGTTCCAAACCGCGTTCTACCTGCCGAATGCGGGCCAAGCCAACGACCTGAGCAAATTCAGCACCGGCGATTACATCAACCCCGCGTCGCTCGAGAACCAATCGCTGGCCTCCTTCGCCCGGAACACCCAAGGCCAAGCCCGCTTTGCCAAAGTCTACGCGCGCGTCGAGCAGTGGAACGCCTCGGCCGGTGCCGCGACCCACGAGGCGGTGGAGGAGGATGTCGATCTCGACGGCCAGTCCGAATACCTCCTCTTCAACCGCCGTGTCTTCGCCGTCTTCGAGGCGAGGGGCGGACGCATGACCGCCGCCTGGATGCGCGACCCGACCGACGGCAAGGTTTGGCAGGTCGCGGGCAACTTCGCCTCCTACGGCAACACCGACACCGAGGACGAAGGGGCCAGCAATGAAACGGCTTTTCGCACCAGCTGCTTCAAGGACTGGTCGGCCATCTCGGGTTCCGCCTCCAGCAGCACCGGCGTCAACGCCGACTACAACGTCGCAGCAGCCCCCGACGGCAGCAAAGGTTGGACCTTCACTTCCGGCGGCGTGAGCAAAACGATCACCCTGCCCGACGCCGCCAACGGCCGGCTTGCCGCCCGCTACACGCTGAGCGGTCCGGACAAACTCCGCGTGCGCTTCGGCCTCTCGCCGAACCTCCTCGACCTCCTGCTCCGCGGCCAGGAAGGCCTCACGACCGAGGTGGTCGAAGGAACCCGCGTTAGCGTGGCCAACGCCGGCGGCAGCGAAGTGGTCCGTGCCTGGGTCGAAGGTCCGCAAATCAACGCGGCCGCTGTCGACACGGCCGCGACCACCACCGTCCAGCGCCGCAACCAAGCCCAGACCCATCAGGTCGAAGTCGAAATGACCGGCGCCGGTCCGCATCTCTTCACCCTCGGTTTCGACGACGGCAGCGATGCGCCGGCTGTGACCGATGGCATTCCCGACACCTGGTGGAATGAATACAACGTTCCGGCCGACGAGCGCGTGGCCGCGGCCGATCGCGACGGCGACGATGTGACCAACATGCAGGAATACGTCCTCGGCTCGGACCCGAACGACGTCTCCAGCGGCTTTCCCTCGCTGGGCGTCCTATCGACCGGCGACACGTTCCGGGTAAGCTTCCCGACCATGGCCGGCCGCCGTTACACTGTGATGGCTTCAAGCAGCCTTACCGGCGGGCTGTGGACGGCCGTGACCAACTTGGCCGGAGGCCAATCCAATCCGGTGACCGGCGATGGCACGACCCAGACGGTCACCGAAACCGGCCTCGGCACGACCGGTGCGCGCTTCTACCGCGTCTTGGTCGAGATTGGCGGGTCTTCCGATCCGGGCGGGGACGGGATCTGAGGCCCGGACCCCAACCGGTGGGGTGCTCCCTAGGTATTTACCCAATAAATTGTGGTTGCAGACCCCAAGGGAATCTGTCAACACAACAGGTTGTTATGGCCAAGAAAAAACCAACCAAGAAAAAACCAGCCAAGAAAACCGTCAAAAAAGTCGCCAAGAAAAAAGTGGTGAAGAAAAAACGGAAAGCCAATCCCGCGCTCATGAAGCCGGTGACGCCTTCCGCCGCTCTCGCCGCCATTGTTGGCGCCAAGCCCGCTGCCCGCGGACAAATGACGAAAAGGCTCTGGGACTACATCAAGAAGAACAAACTGCAGGACAAAGTCAAAAAGACGATGATCCACGCTGACGACAATCTGAAGGTCATCTTCGGAGGCAAAAAACTCGTCAGCATGTTCGAGATGACCAAGCACGTCTCCAAGCACCTCAAATAACCTCCCGGTTATTCTTCACCAACCGGCGGCTTCGCAAGAGGCCGCCGGTTTTTTTGTGTCCATGCCGGTCCAACGACCAGCGACGAATCCACGATCACTTGCCGCCCCCGTCTTCTCCGGCGGGAGCTTCCGCGGATGCTACATGTGCGGCACGGAGGCATTCATCGCGGCGGAAAGCGCAATGATCGCCTCGGTCGTGGCCGTGGCCACTTCGCGGCCGACCAAATCCATTTTGGCCAGCGTGGCCAGGCGTGGCTCGCGCGCCGCGAATTCTGGCCCTTCAAAAATGTGGTCGGTCAGGCGGCAGCCTCTCAACAAGCTGATGAGGATGGCGTCACGCGGGTCGGGCAGGTCTTCCCCCAGGATGAGTTGGCCGACCCGCGTGCGCACTTCGGTGCGCTCGTGGCCGTCCACCGTGGGGTAGCGCCGGAGACCGATGACCCAGAGGATCTTTTTATCCTCGCGGCGCAAGATGCCGCGGGCCATGAGGCGGTCGAGCGCGGGTTGCTCGATCTCCTTCCGCCGGTCCGAGAGCACGGAAAGCCAGTAGGCCACGGAACGGGCGGTGGTCTCCGCGCTGATCAAGGCGAGCCAGGGGTCGAGCAGGGGATCGCCGGTGGGCGATGGATCCAACACGGTGACGCGTTCGGGATCGGTGTCGATTTTTCCGGCCACCGCGAGATCAGCCAGCACGGCACCGGCCAACCCGTAGCCCAGGGCGGTGACCGGCAACTGCAGTTGCGCCCCGCTTTTGTCGTCGAGGGCCAGAAGGACGATTTCTTCGGTGAAAGTCAGCTGGGTCATGGCTTCAGGCGGCGGCCGACTCCACGGTGTCATGGATCTCGAGCACGTCGAGGAAACCGGAGATATTGAAAATTTCGCGCAGCGGAGGGGTCAGCGCGGCGAAGCCGCAACGGCCCCCGGCGGTCTTCAGTTTCTTCGCCGCCGAGAGGAAGACGCGCAGACCTGCACTGCTCGCGTACTCGATGCCGGAACAATCGAAGACCAAGCGTGTCGCGCCGGAAGCCAGGAGGATAGTGACCTTTTCTTCAACCGCCGGAGCGGCGGTGCCGTCGAGGCGCCCGCGGAGGGCGAGCAAAGGGGTTCCGTGCAAAACCGACTCGGTGATTTCCATGAGGCCAGATAGTGCGGGGCCGGGTGGCGGCAATCAACCGTAGCTTTTGCTGAACTTCTTTTTTCCGTCGTCCTCGTCCGGCGGGGTATCGGAGACGGGTGCGCCGGACTTTTCCTCCGCCGCGGTGACTGCCGGTGCGGGGCCGGCCGCCTGATGACCCGCCTCGACGAAAGCCAACTGCAAATCGGCCAGCACCTTGGTCAGCATATTCTCCTCTTCCTTGGTCAGGTTCCCCCGCGTTTTTTCGCGGATCATTTCGAGTTGGTCGATGAAGATGCGGGCCACGGGAAGGTTCGGATCCATCGGCTTGCCGTCGGGGCCGGGAATTTGCCCGAGCATGAGTGCAATCTGCTGCGCCTGCATGAGAACGAATTCGATGAAGCGGCGGGTCATTTCGCCGGATTGTTGGGTATTTTGGACTTCAGCCATGGGAAGTTTTTACCCCCGGCCGGGGCCGAATGCAATTGCCGCGGCCGGCCAAGACCGCCGTGACAAACCTACGCCGTGGCGGCGGCTTGGGGAGTGACCAAAACCGTCGCGCGGAACGGTTCGCGGAAATACTTCCGCGCCACGTCACGCACCTGCCCGAGCGTGACTGCGTTGATTTCCGTCGTGCGCTGCGCGTGGTGGTCGGCGCCGAGCCCGTATAACTCGTCCACCGCCACGATGTGGGCGAAGGACTCGAGCGACTGGTTGCGGATGGCCTCGCCGCCGATGAGCTTTTTCTTGGCTCGGACCAATTCGGCCTCGGTCAATCCGTCCTCGGCCAGCGAGGCGATTTCTTGGTCGAAATTTTTCCGCACGAGGTCGACCTTGGCCGGATCGGTGCCGAGGTAGAAAGTGAAGATGCCCGGGGCAAAACCCATCATTTGCGTAGCGCCGACAAAATAGGCCAACCCGAGTTCTTCGCGGATGCGGTGGAAGAAGCGCGAGGACATGTCGCTGCTTGCCGTGTCGATCAACTCCAAGGCCACGCGGTCCGGGCTGAGGGCGTCCGCCCCGCGGAAACCGGCCATGAGCACGGCCTGTTGCTTGGGTTCATGGGCCACCACTTCCACTGCGGCGGTCAGCGCCGCGGGGGCCGGCGGATCGGTCATGAGCAATTCCCCGGTGGGGAGTGGACCGAACATTTCCGCGGTCAAGGTACGCACTTCCTCCAAGGAAACATCGCCGAAGATGGCGAGCACGCCGTTTTTCGCGGTGACGCAGGTGTCGCGGAAGGCGAGCAGTTGGGCGCGGGTCAGGGCCTCGACCGATTCCGTGGTGCCGTTCGAACGCAGCCCGTATGGATGGTCCCCGAACACCGCGCGGCGCATGGCGTGGCGCGCGATGGTGGTGATCTGCTCGTCCTCGGCCGTGATCGCGGCAATTTGGTCTTCCTTTTCGCGGGCGACTTCTTCCTCGGGGAAAGTAGCGTGGACCAGCACGTCGGACAAAATGTCCATACCGAGCCGCAGGTCGGGTTTCATCACCTCGACCGAAACACTGAAGCTGTTGTTCCCGGAATCGGCGCGGATTTGCCCGCCCACCGCTTCGATCTCGTCGTTGAGTTGCTCGCCGTCTCGACGGGCCGTGCCTTTGATCAGGGTCCGGGCGGCGAGGGCGGTCACGCCATTGGTTGCGGCAGTTTCGGCCAGAAGGCCGCCGCGAAAGACGGAGACGAAGTTGACCAGCGGGAGTTTGCGGTCCTCGCAGACCAGGACGCGCAGTCCGTTGGGCAGGGTGAAGTGCTCGATTTGGCGCGCGCCCGGGGCCGCGGCCGTCTTGACCGTGCGGTCGAGGGAACCTTTCGGATTGAGCGAGGTGACGGTGGCCCTCGCTTCAACCAGGTATTGGCAGGCCACGCGTTGCAGGTCGGCGGCCTCGACGCGTCCGACCTGCCCAAGATACTCGGAGCCGAGGTCCGGGTTGCGGGCCAGCAACCAACTCCCGCCGATGTCCGAGGCCCGGCCCCGCGCGGTGGAGAGGTTGCTGATTTGGTCGGCGAGGATGCTCTTGCGGGCCTTGGTCACCTCGTTGCCCGAGGCCGCCTGTCCGCGGTAACGATCGACGATGTCGAGCACCGCGCTCTCCGCCTCGGCGCGCTTCTCCGGCTGGCAAAGGAAGTCGATGCCGAAGAGTCCCATCTCTCCCGCCATGTAGGAGTAGGCGGAAATGTGATGGACGAGGTTGCGCTTCTCGCGCAATTCGAGGTGCAGGGGCGTGCTGCGGCCGCCGCCCAGAACGGTGGCCAGCACATCGAGCGGGGCGGTGTCGGGGTGGGTGACCGGCGGGATATGCCAGACGAGCGAGCAGCGGGTCAGCTCGGTCTCGAATTCCTCGTGCGCCTCGCGGCGTCCGAGTTGCGGCGGTTCGTGCGGGATAAAAAGCGGGGGTTGGACGCGACGCGGGGCGAGACCGAACCATTTTTCCGCCTCGGCAAAAATTTGCGCGGTGTCGACGTCGCCGGTCACAACAAGGAACATGTTCTCCGGGGTGTAGCGGGCGCGGTAGTAGGCGGTGAGGTCGTCGCGGGTCAGGCGGTTGAAGACCTCGAGATGCCCGATGATCGGGTGCCGATAGGGACTGGTGCTGAAGGCGGTCGAGAGCATGAGCTCGGTGCTCATGCGGTTGGGATCGTCGAAGCCCATGGCGAACTCGCGGCGGATCACCTCCTGTTCCTTGGCGAACTCGCCGTCCGGCAGCGTGGAGTTGAGCATGGCGTCGGCCAGAAGTTCGATCGCAGTGGCCGTGCCGTCGGAAGGCACATCGATCCAATAAACCGTGCGGTCGAAGGAGGTGTAGGCATTGACGTAGCCCCCGGCCTCCTGCACGGCGCGGGCGATTTCGTTGGGTCCGCGTTTTTCCGTGCCCTTGAAAATCATGTGCTCGAGCAAATGCGAGAGTCCCGCGCCGAGCCACTGGCCTTCATGAATGCTGCCGCTCTGCACCCAGACCTGAACGCTGGCCACCGGGGCGGAGTGGTCGGGCTCGACCAACACGGTGAAACCGTTGGGGAGCACACGGGTCATGGTCTGACCGCGAGTCAGCGCCGAGGCGGCCGGATCGGGCGTGGGCAGGAACTCGGGCATGGGCCGGGCGGCGCGGCGACCGGCCGCGCTAGTTGGCCTCCTGCGCGACTTTGCGGGTGCGCGGGGCGCGGCGGCCCGTTTTCTTTTCGACCGGACGGAACGGCGCGACGAAAGCTTCCTCGAAGCTGAACCCGTTTTCGAAGTCCTCGATGCGATCATCCTCGGCCCGGCCGAAGACGCCGGCTTCGATGAGATTGAAAACCATGCGGCCGACATCGCCGGTGGAGCGGACGCCCCAATATTCGAGGACGGTCAGGCCCATCGGGCCGAATTGCTGGAGCGAATATTCGCGGAATCCCTCGAGGAGTTCGTTGGCCGAGACATGGGTCGATTCGGCGCGGGACTTGCGGCGTCTCTTCTGGGTGAATTCGAGGGCTTCGCGCAGGAAGCCGTAAGCCTCGCGGGTGTAGCGCGGATCGTTGGCCACCAATTGGTCGAGAGTTTCGTGAAAAGCGGGTTTTTGCATGGATCAAGGAGCCGGCGCCAATTCCGCGACCGCCGCGTCCGTCTCCCGCGTTTCCCGCCAGTGCTTGATCCCAAGCCCGGTAAGAAATGCCGCGAGGATGAAAGCGACGAGCCTGCGTTCCTGACGCGTCAGCTTGAACATTGAAGCAACAACATGCCGCAGCCGGGGTCGGGAGGCAAGCGGCGCGTGGGATTTGCTGGCCATGATGGGCCGGCGGTCCGAGGATAATCCCGACGCGATGGAGTACTCCGCGAAATGGTTTTTGAAAAAGCATGAGGACGGCGAAGTCTTCGGTCCGGTCGAATTCGCCAAGCTCAAGGAATGGTCGCGCGCCGCGCAGATCTCGCCCCTCGATCAGGTGAGCGATAACCACGCTCATTGGATCAAGGCTCCCATGGTTGCGGAACTCCACATGGACCACCTCATTCAGTTGGGCGAGGACACTTATTATGGTCCCACCACGGAGGAAGCGGTGCTGGAATTTCTCCGCTGCGGCGAGATCACGGCCGACAGCATTGTGATCAACTGTTGCACGGGCGTCGAAACGGCCTTGCGTCATGCGGGTTTTTTTCACGCCCAGCCGCCGGCCCCCGAGGCCACCGCGCTGGACGAGCCCGGACGCCGCAGCATCCGGCAAAATTTGCAGCAACGCATCCGCGAGCTGGAACTGCTTCTCATGGAAAGGCACCGGCAACTTGACATGGCCGAGGTGCACATCAGGCAACTCGAGCGCCGCCTGGAGGATGCCGGACTCCCCGCCGATTAGGCGCCTCGCGCCATGGCCAAAGAACGTCTGGATGTCCTGCTCGTACAGCGGGGCCTGTGCCCCTCGCGGGAAAAAGCGCAGCGACTCATCATGGCCGGTGGCATTTTTTCCGGTGGTACCCGCATGGACAAAGCTTCGCAGACCCTGCCGGATGACACGCCACTCGAGGTGCGGGCGGCGGAGCGCTATGTCGGACGGGGAGGATTGAAGCTCGAGGGGGCGCTGGCCCACTTCAGTCTCGATCCGGGCGGGCTGACCTGTCTCGACGTGGGGGCATCGACCGGCGGATTCACCGATTGCCTTCTCCAGCACGGGGCGGCGAAAGTCTACGCGCTGGACGTCGGCCACGGGCAACTCGACTGGAAAATCCGCAGCGACCCGCGTGTCGTCGTCATGGAGCACTGCAACGCGCGCCATCTGCAAGCCGGTGATTTGCCGGAGAAAGTGCAACTCGCCGTGGCCGATGTGAGTTTCATTTCGCTGACTTTGGTCTTGCCGCCGGTCGCGGCGCTTCTTACTGACGGCGGAATGATCGTTGCCTTAATCAAGCCGCAGTTTGAATTATCCCGGGCCGAAGTCGGTCGCGGCGGGGTGGTGCGCGACGATGCCGCGCGCCAGAGGGCGGTGGATAAAATCCGTGATTTCGCCCTCCGCCTCGGCTGGAACTGGGGCGGGGTTGTCGACTCACCGGTGGCGGGGGCGGACGGCAACCGCGAACTTCTTTGTCTGCTCAAACCATGAAAGCCGGCATCGTGGCGCGGGCCGACAAACCGCAGGCGGCGGCCCTGACGCGCTCCCTCGTCGAAGCGCTTGGGGCCCGTGGGGTCGAAGTGCTCCTTGAGACGCGCACGGCCGAAGCGGTCGGGGCCCGTGGGGTGGACGAGCAGGAACTCGGCGCCGCTTGCGATTTGCTCGTTGTGCTCGGCGGCGATGGCACCATTCTGCGCGCTCTCCACCGTATGCGCGGCAAAGTCCCACCCATCTTCGGCATCAACGTGGGATCGCTCGGGTTTCTCACCGGTGTGCACGGCGAAGAATGGCCCAAGGCGGTGGAAAGCATCGCGGCCGGCGACTTTCGTCTCAGCGCGCGCACCATGCTGGGTGTCGAATTGGTGCGCGATGGCGCGACGGTGGAGACGTTCACCGGCCTGAACGATGCCGTGGTCAGCCGAGGCCAGCATTCGCAACTGATCAAGGTGGCGGTGCAGATCGATGAGGAGGAACTTTGCGTCTACCATGCCGACGGCCTCATCGTGGCCACCCCGACCGGATCGACCGCTTATTCCATGTCGGCCGGCGGGCCGCTCCTCCTGCCCGACAGCGCCTGTCTGGTCATCACCCCGATTTGCCCGCACGTGCTGACCAGCCGTTCCACCGTGGTCTCCGACCACGCCCGGCTCGAATTGCGTTTGGTTGGGAGCGGGCCCGGGGTCACGGTCAATGTGGACGGACAGGAAATCCGCGACTTCGGTCCGGGTGATGTGCTGCGCATTTCGCGCGCCGCGCAAAAATTGCGTCTGGCCACCCTGCCGGGACGCACCTTCAGCGGCGTGTTGCGGGACAAACTTAAATGGAGCGGGAGCAACGTCTGATGGATGGCTCTTCGATTATCGACCCGTCCTTGGTGCGACTCGATTTGGAAGCGCCGGACCGCGAGACCGCTTTGCGCCGCACTGCCGAATTGCTGGCCGCCGATCCGCGGGTCGGGAATTGGGAGGAATTCTGGTTGTCCATCGAGGGCCGTCAAGTGGTCGAATTAGCCGATACCGCCGGCAGCGTCATTCTCGCCCACGGTCGCGGTCAATCCGTGCGGGAACTCGCTTTGGCCGCGGCCCGCTGGTCCGCGCCGGACGGCCTGCGTCTGGTTTTCGTTTTCGCCATCCCCGCCGCGATGTCGGAAGAATATTTGCGCAAAGTCGGTGCACTCGCCCGGATTTGTCGCGAACCGGAAAAATTGGCCGCTTTGCTGGCCGCCGCCACGCCCGCGGAATTCGCCTGGTTGCTCGACACTTGCCTCGGGTAGCGTGGCAGCAGCCGAATTTCCACCCCGGTGGACTGCCGCCACTGTCGTTCTTGCGGCAGAACGCCGGTGAGGGCACATTGCCGGCATGTCTTTGCTCTCCGTCCGCAACCTGAGCACGTGGTTTCCCGTCTACGGCGGCGTGCTGCGCCGCCAGACCGGTGAGATCAAGGCGGTGGACGGCGTGAGTTTCGAGATCGAGCCGGGCAAGACCGTCGGTCTGGTCGGCGAGAGCGGCAGCGGCAAGACCACGGTCGGACGGACCTTGCTCAAGCTGATCCCCGCCACCGCCGGCCAGGTGCTTTACGAAGGGCGCGACATCCTGCCGCTGGGCGAAGCGGAGTTCCGTCCGATGCGTAAAGATCTGCAAATGATTTTCCAGGACCCTTTCGGATCGCTCAACCCGCGGATGACGATCGGCGCGATCCTGGCCGAGCCGCTGGAGATTCACTTTCCCGCCATGAGCAAAGAGGAGCGGCGCGGGCGGGTCGCGGAATTGCTCGGGTTGGTCGGCTTACCCGCTGATGCCATGGGCCGCTACCCGCACGAGTTCAGTGGCGGCCAGCGCCAGCGTATCGGCATTGCCCGGGCCCTCGCGGTGAAGCCGAAATTCATCGTCTGCGACGAGCCGGTCAGCGCGCTCGACGTCAGCGTGCAGGCGCAAATCGTCAATCTTCTGCAGGACTTGCAGGAGCAACTCGGTGTCGCCTACCTTTTCATCGCGCACGATCTTGCCGTGGTCGAGCACGTGAGCGATCACGTCATCGTGATGCACCGCGGGAAAATCGTGGAGTCCGCGCCCGCCGGGCAGATCTACGAAAACCCGCAGCACGAGTATACGAGGAAACTCTTGTCGGCCGTGCCCAAGCTGGCGGCCTGAGAGGAAGACGATGAGGCATCTCTTCCGCAAAATGACCGGCCTGCAATGGCCGCTGCTTGTCCTCGTCATCCTGCTCGGGTTGTTTGGCGTTTTCGCCGTTTACAGCGCGACTTGGATGCGCGAGCAGGACTTTTGGATCCGCCAACTCGTTTGGCTGGCCCTCGGCTTGGTGGTTTGTCTCGGGATGTCGCTTTTCGACTACCGGTGGATCCGGCGCGGCGCCCTGCCCGTTTATCTGGTTGGATTGGCCGGATTGGTCGCGGTCCACCTTTTCGGCAAAACGGTCTTCGGAAGCGGTAGCTGGCTCGACCTCGGTTTCATGAGTTTCCAGCCTTCGCAGCTGGCCATTCTGGCCGGCATCATGTTGATGGCCCTCTTCCTATCCGACCACGAGGAGATGCCCGCGCCTTTGCGCATCGCTCTTTGCGGCGCCATCACCGGCTTGCCCTGCCTGATGATCCTCGCGGAACCGGATCTCGGCTCCTCCATCGTTTGGCTGCCGGTCATGATGGCCATGCTCTATGCGGCCCGCATCCCGGCGCGCTATTTGCTCACTCTGATCCTCCTCGTTGTCGCGGTCATCCCGCTGGTGGTCAACTTCGGCCTGCGACCCTATCAGCGGCAGCGCATCCTCACTTTCCTCGATCCGGAACTCGATCCGCTGGGTGCGGGGTGGACAATCAACCAGTCTCTCATCGCCATCGGCTCCGGCGGGTGGGACGGCAAAGGGTTCAAGGCCGAGAACACGCTCAATGAGTTGGGTTTCTTGCCGAGCACGATCGTGCACAACGATTTCATTTTTTCGGTCATCGGCGAGCAACATGGCTTCCTCGGCGGGCTGCTTCTTTTCCTTACCTTCCTCGCCTTCATCGGTTTGGGCCTTTACGTGTCACTCAAGGCCAGCGATGACCTCGGCCGTTTGCTCGGGGTGGGGCTGACCACGCTGATCTTCACCCACACGTTCATGAACATCGGGATGACCATCGGGGTTACCCCGATCACTGGTCTGCCCCTGCCTTTGGTCAGCTACGGCGGATCGTTTGTTCTCGCGGTGTTCTTCAGTGTCGGTCTGCTCCAAAGTATCTGGGTGCACCGTGGCAAGGGCAATCGTGGGTCGGCGGCCGGTTGGCGGAGCTGAATTGCGCGCCGGCCAAACCCTTGAGAACCTGCTCTTTGGGCCGCATCCTTGAAGAAGTCGGAGCCTTTTGCTTGCGCGGTCCGACGATCGGCCGGATATTTACCGATTCTTCCTATGCGGAAATCCTCTTTCTCCATGCTGGCCGTCCTGCCCGGGCTTTTTCTGGCCGGCTTGGGCGCCGGGGCCGGGGCCTCGACTTCCTTCGAGGACCAGGCCCTGCGTTTGCGGGAGAGTGTTCTTCTTCGGGTCGAACCCCGCATCTCCCGACCCTCGGTCAACACCGCAGCCCGCGCGGGCAACTCGCGGTCCCATCCTTGGAAGAACAACATCGTCACCACTGTTTTCTGGGTCGGCGAGCGACCGACGCAAAATAATCCGGTTCCGAACTGCAAAAGTTCGTGGGACGTCCGGTGGGCGCGCAACTTCGGCGGCTACGACAACCCGGACCCCCGCAGCCGGCGCGGCTACCTTCCGGCGTCGTTCATCCCGAGACAAAATCCCTTTTATGTTGCCCTACCCTACAATGACGTGAGCAAGGGCCGGACCAAGCCCGAAGCCCCGCGGGTCATTCCCTGGTTTCGTGAGGCTTTTGTCGAAGCAGGCCAATCAGTCTGCAAAGGGCGCTGGGTTGTGGTGCGTGGCCGCACCCGCGAGGCCTACGCCCAGTGGGAAGACTGCGGACCTTTCCGGACCGACCACTGGCAGTACGTCTTCGGCAACCAACGCCCGCTTCCCAACCTCAACCAAGCGGCCGGCCTTGATGTTTCGCCCGCCGTGCGCGACTACATCGGGATGCGGGGAGGGAAAGATGTGGTGAGTTGGCGATTTGTCGAATTCCGCGAAGTGCCGCGCGGGCCGTGGGCAAAATACGGCGACAACAACACCTTTGTGCAACAAAGACGGCGGGGCGATGTGCGTTTCGCCGAGACCGGACGTTCGTCCGCCCCGACCACCCGCCGGAATTAATTCCCTGACCCTTTGGGCTGCTAAGTCTGAAGCCTTGGTTGCCGCCAAATGCATGATTGCCAAGGCGGGACCGGGCCATTAGGTTTCTCGTTTCGGCGCAACCTTGATGAAAATCATCAGCATCAACGGGGAGGAAGTGACCCCTTCCCTCAACGGCAATCCATGGGATGGAGACAATGACCTCTTCGCCAAGTGCGTGGCTTATGACGAGCCCGAGCGGGCCCAAGCCCTGGGCATTTATCCCTTTTTCCGCCCGATCGAGGAAATGGACGGGGCCGAGGTCATCTGCGAGGGCAAGCGCGTCCTCATGGTCGGGTCGAACAACTATCTCGGCCTGGCCAACGATTCCCGCGTGGTTGAGGCTGCGGTCGAAGCCACCCGCAAATACGGCCTCGGCTGCACCGGGTCGCGTTTCCTCAGCGGCAACCTCATCATCCATGAGCAACTTGAGGAGTCCTTGGCCGACTACATCGGTAAAGATGCCGCCCTGCTTTTTTCCACCGGCTACTTCGCCAACCAAGGTGCCTTGACTTCCCTTTTCGAGGAGGGCGACTTCATCCTCTGCGACAAGGAAAACCACGCCAGCATCATCGATGGCTGCCGCATGTCGCCGGCCAAAATCATCCCCTTTGCCCACAATTCGCCCGAATCCCTGCGCCGCCGCCTTTCCCGCCTGCCGGCCGAAGCCGGCAAGATGGTGGTCATCGACGGCGTTTTTAGCATGTCGGGCGATATCGCACGTCTCGCCGAGTTGATGGATGTGGCCGGCGAATTCGGGGCCAAGTTCTACGTCGACGAGGCCCACGCTCTCGGGGTGATGGGCGAGGGGGGCAAAGGCAGCGCCCACCACACGGGTACGGCCGACCGGGCCGACCTCATGATGGGCACCTTTTCCAAATCGCTCGGTTGCATGGGCGGGTTCCTCGCCGGCGACAAGGACGTGATCAAATTCGTCCGCCACAAAGCCCGTTGTTTCATTTTCACCGCCTCGCCGACCCCCGCCGTGGCCGGCGGCGTGCTCAAAGCGCTCGAGGTCATGCAGGAAGAGCAGTGGCGCGTGGTCAAACTCTGGGAGAACACCCGCCGCATGCACCGCGGCTTCCGTGAACTCGGTTTCCACATCGGGACGACCGAAACCCCGATCGTCCCCATCCTCATCGGCGACGAGCAAAAAGCCTTTTTCTTCGCCCAGCGTCTGTTCGACAACGGTATCTTCGCCACGCCAGCCATTTATCCCGCGGTGCGCCGCGGCCAGGCCATCATCCGCACCAGCTACATGGCGACCCACACCCCGCAGCAACTCGAATACGTGCTCGAGACTTTCGAGCGTATCGCGCGGGAACTCCATATCTTTGAAGACGATGTCTACCAGCGAGCCGCCGGGGAAATCCCCCAAAGGCATCACGATACTTCCCTGCCGCAGCCGGTCCGAACTGCGGCGGTTTGAGAACTGCGCCGAGGACGTCCTAGGTAGCTTCCCGCAATTCGTCCCGCCGATCCCGGGAAGCATCGTCGACACCTTCCTGCCGCGTTCGCCTTTCCTGGCCACCGGCGGCGAACTTGCCCCCTTCCTCGCCCTGCGCGGCGGCCACCCCGTCGGTCGCATCGCCGCGATCCGCAACCCGCTGCACAACGACTACCACTGCGACCTGACGGGCTTCTTCGGTTTTTTCGACTTTGCCGACGAAGAGGTGGCCGATGCGCTTTTCGCTGCCGCCAGCGGTTGGCTGCGGGAGCGCGGACTCACCTCCGCGCGCGGCCCCTATTCGCCGAGCATCAATGACACCTGCGGCCTGCTCAGCGAAGGGTTCGAGGATCCGCCGTGCGTTTTTATGCCTTGGAACCCGCCGCGCTACGTCGCCGCCTACGAACGGCTCGGCTTGTCCGAGGTGCGGCGGCTTTGTGCTTTCGAGATGGATATGACCGCGCCGGCCAGCCCGGTCATGGTGCGGCTTTCCGACCACGCGAGGGAGAAAAGCGGGCTCGACACCCGTCCCTTCGACCTGCGCGAACCGGAGCGGGAACTGCGCATTCTGCAACGTCTCTACAATGCCACCCTCGACCGCAACTGGGGCTATGTCCCGGTCACCTGGGAAGAGCTGGAACATTCCGCCGCCGGCCTGCGCACCATTGCCGCGGCAAACATGCTCTTTTTCGTCATGCACGAAGGACGCGAGGTCGGCTATTCTATCTCCTTGCCCGACATCAATGAATTCCTCCGCCGCTCGCTGTCCTGGCCGCGCGGCTTTCTCCGTCTGCTCCCCATGCTCTGGATGATCAAAACCGGCCGTCCCCGCCGCGCCCGTCACCTCATCCTCGGGATCGAGCCCGAATTCCGCCGCCGCCGCGGCATCGCACCCTTTCTCTACCGCGAAACTTTCCGCCAAGTCGGTGTCGACTACCCGGTCTCCGAAGTCTCCTGGATCGAGGCAAACAACGAACAAATCGTCCGCAGCATCGAAATCCTTGGCGGCCGCCGTTCGAAAGACTTTACCATCTGGGAAAAACCTCTCTGACCATGCGACTGCTCGTCACCGGCGCGACCGGATTCATCGGCCGCACCCTCGTCCTACGGGCCTTGGCCGATGACGCCGTCGAGGAAATCATCGCCCCGGTCCGTTCGCCGGACAAACTCCGCGCGCAACTTGCCGGCGAAGGCGCCACCGGCATGCGCAAGCTGCGCATGATCAAAGCTGCCGCCCCCGCCTGGAACCTGCGCGATCTCGGTTCCGTGGATCGCGTCGTTCACTGCGCCGGCGTCCTCTTCGGCCGCTCCCGCGACGAATATTTCCGGGTCAATGTCGACGGCACCCTCGACCTCCTCAGGCAACTCGGGGATGCACCCGAAGTGCTCGTCCTCTCCTCGCAATCGGCCGGCGGCCCCACTCCTGAAGGCCACCCGGCCAAAAAGTTGGACCACCCTGACCGTCCGATCTCCTGGTATGGCGAGTCCAAGCTGCAGATGGAGCGCGCGGTGCGCGAAGCCGGACACCAACGCGTCCGCTTCCTCCGCGCCCCCATGGTGCTCGGCCCCGGCGATCAAGCCACCCTCCCGCTCTTCCGCATGGTCCGGGGCAAAATCTGGACCAAGCCCGGGCGCGAATTGAAACATTTCAGTTGGATTTCTTCCGACGACTTAGCCGACGCGATCGAGGTGTGGTTCGAGCGTGGCGGTGCGTTGGATGTCGCGCACGTCACCTCGCCCGGCACGATCACCGATGCGGACCTCATGCTCACCGCCGGCAAGGTGAGCGCACGCCAGGGCAAGCTTGTCTCCATCCCGCAAATCCTCCTCAAGCCCGTGGCCTTCGCCTCGAAATTCATCCCCGCCATCGGCAAAAGCGTGCCATCGCTCACCGCCGACCGTGCCCGCGAAATCTGGCCCAACCGCTGGGTCCTCGATTCCGATCCCTTCCACCAAGCCACCGGTTGGCGCGGCCGCGCCACCTTGGAAGACACCCTGGCCCGAACCCTCTCTTGGTTCCAGCGCGAGAAGCTGGTCTAGAATTTTGGAGTGCGGCGGCTTGCCGCCGCTTTCCATCATCGCCGGGGCTGGAGGCAAACAAAGCGCCGTCAAGCCGGCGCACTCCAAAGGCAAGGCGTCCGAGGGCAAGCGACGAAATGGTCAGAAAATGTGATCGAAGTGGTCGCGGTTCTTCCGCTCAATTCCGCAACCCCTTGAGCATCTTGGGCGCCTCTCCGGGTTGCCAGAATGGGGTCGGTGTGTCCTCGTATTTCACCACGGTGAACATGCCGCGTACGCTGTGGTAGAGGATGTGGCAATGGAAGGCCCAGATGCCGGGATTGTTGGCGTCGAAGGCGATTTTCATCTTCGAACCGGGCGGCACAAAGACCGTGTCGCGGCAGGCGCCCGAGACCGGTTCGCCGTCGATTTCGACCACTTGGAAAAAGCCGTCATGCTTGTGCACCGGGTGCCCCATGCCCGTGGTGTTACTGATGACGATTTCGACGCGCTCGCCGTTTTTCACGACGAGAGCATCGCGGTTCGGATACGCCTTCCCGTTGATGGTCCAAGTGTATCCCACCATCGTGCCGCCGAATTCGGCAGGGTGCAAGCGGTCCGTTTTCTTCGTTTCCAGCGGCTGCGTGGCGACCAAGAGCCTCTCCTGCGTGTTGTCCAAGCTCGCCGTCTTCATCTTCGCCGCTTTGGGTAGCGAAGGAATTTCCGCCCCCTTCGTCGAGAGAACCACACCGGCCAAAAGCTCGGTTCCTTCGCCTTGGGCGACGACAGGGAATGCGCCGCCTTCCTGCGGAATGGTGACCCGCAGGTCAATCCGCTGCGCGACGGCCAGTTGGAAAAAGTTTCCGCGCAGCGGCTTCACCGCACAACCATCCACCGCGAGAAGTTCCGCATCAAGGGAACCGGTATCGACGAAGAAGTTGGTAGCGCAGGACGCCCCGATCAAACGAAGAAGCACGGTGTCGCCCGGATCGACGGCGAGGATTTCGGGTGCGTCGATCGTCTTGCGGTTGGCCAGCAACGCGTCGTAATGGACATCGGCATTGGCAGGTTTTCCGGCGACCGCGGCGCGGATGAAGCGCTGCGTCTTCTCATCCCATTGCTGCACGATCACGGGCATCTTCGCGCTGTCCTTGTCCATGCCCTCCATCTTCATTCCTTCCCCCATTTTCAGGTCGGTAGCCGTGGGTTCTTTGCTCTCCATTCCGCCGGGTTTCATTTTCATCCCCGAAGAACCGATGAGCTTTTCGAGGATTTCTGCCGGCGGCGTGAAGCTGAAGTCCGAGAGCATGACCACGAATTGTTTGTCCGCCTTGGCCCGCTCCTTGTCGTTCCAGATGACGAAAGGCGCAGCGAGGAGAAACTGCTCCTGCAATCCGTAGTGCGAATGGATCCAGTAAGTTCCAGACTGCTGCAGGGGAAAGTTATAAGCCTGTGAGCCGCCTGGAGGAATGGGGTCCTGCGTGACGAAAGGCACACCGTCCATCGAATTGGGCAAAATCATGCCGTGCCAATGGAGGCAGGTCGGGACTCTGAGTTCGTTGACCACATCGACATGAAATCCCTCGGACTGTTCGGGGAAGTAACCGAGCGTCCCGTCTTCCTGTTGGATGCTGGTCACGGTGGTTTCCTTGCCGTGGACGGTGAGAGGTGTCTCGCGCACGAAAAGTTTCACGCGTTCGGGTGCTTCGCCGCGGAGACCTGGGGTGCTGGCGGCAAGGGCCGCGAGGAAGAGGAGCATCGCGGCGCCGCGCGCCGCGCTTGCCTGCAGGAAAGAATAGTGAAGCATGAGACTTATAGTATACCACGACCCGTCCGGCAAAAACATGAATATCCCCCAAAGTTGCTTCTTCACGAACCCAACCGCCATTTTCCTCGCTTGTATGCTGGCTGCTCCCTATGAAGGGGCGAACGCCGCGGTGAACGAGATTGTGCGGGATGTGGTGTCGTGGCGCGAGGATTGGGAAAAACGCGGCATCACTTTCACCGGTCAATCGACCTCCGATGTCTTCGCCAACACCACCGGCGGCGCCTCCACCGGCAGCACCTACAACGGTATGCTTCTCGCGGCTGTTTCGCTCGACCTGGAAAAAGCCGTCGGCTGGAAAGGCGCGTCGTTCGACAGCACGTGGCTCTGGGTCTACGGGCAAAACATTAGCACGCAAAACGTGGGGAACTCACTCTACACCGACGGCCTCGGCCCCGCCACCCCGTTCCGATGTTACCAGCTTTGGCTGCAGCAAGAGTTTCTCGACGACAAAGTGTCCTTGCGCGCCGGAGTGCTCGGTCTCGACAGCGAGTTCGTCGTCTCGGAGGCGGCGGGGCTATTCATCAACGCGACGTTCGGCATGCCTTTCCTCCTGATCAATAATTTCCCCGGCGGGGGCCCGACCTACCCGATGGCGGCACCGGCCGTGCGCCTGGCCGTGCAACCCTGCAACTGGCTCACCTTCCGCACGGCGATCAGCCAGGCGAATCCGTTTTCACCCGAGGTCAACGAACAAAACCTCGCGTTCAACTTCGGTTCTTCGGGAGCACTGCTTTCACTCAACGAAGTGGCCGCCAGCTGGCATGACGGAACCGAATACACCGGACTCCCGGGCACGGCCAAAGCGGGATTCTGGGTGCAGAGCGGGTCCGCCTCAAGCGATGCCGGAGGTGACCCTTTCGTCTACACATCGCCGTCGAGCCCGGCTTACGGGACTGGTTTTTACACCCTGCTCGAGCAGCAGCTCACATCCCCTTGCCGCACCATGGAAGCGAAGGAACTGCAACGATGGGCCCCGTATGTGCGCGGGGCGGCAGAGCGCAAAAAAATACGCTGTCGTGAAGGCTTGCGCAGCTTTGCCCGCGTCGGTTTCTCCCCGCAGACCTACAGCGTGACCTCCTTCTACGCCGATGGCGGTCTGGTCTACAAAGGCCTGCTTCCCGGCCGCAAAAAAGACCGGGTCGGCGTGGCTTTCGCTTACGCGCAAATGGGACCGGACATGGGCGCGCAGGCCTCGGACCAAGGCTTGCCCGGCGCTTCCTACGAGGCGATCGCCGAGTTTTCCTATTCTCTCGTGCTCACCCCGAACATCGCCGTGCAACCCGACCTGCAATACGTGATTCGTCCCAACGGCACGACCCAATACGGCAACGCCCTCCTCCTTGGCCTGCGCCTGGTGGTCAGCTTCTAGCAGAATTTCGGCTCGAGGGTGGGGTAGCAACTCCTCCGTGACCAGGGCTCTCCCTCGGCGACAATCGCTCACCGCCGACTGCGCCCGCGAAATCTGGCCCAACCGCTGGGTCCTCGATTCCGATCCCTTCCACCAAGCCACCGGTTGGCGCGGCCAAGCAACGCTCGAAGACACGCTCGCCCGCACCCTCGCCTGGTTCCAGCGCGAGAAGCTGGTCTAGAATTTTTGAACAAAAGATAGCGAGCACCGGAGCGCGCGGGCGCTCGGGGCAGATGGCCACAGGCCACCGCAGGCGAGATGAGCGGGAGCGAGGGAGTCAACTTAACGGATGGGGAGGACTGGGGCCCCGGATGCACCGTCTCTCCGTCCTCGCTGCCTCCGTGCTCTTCGTGTCTCCGTGAGAGATTTCAGTTTCCCGGGCCGGCGGTCGGGAGGCAAGGAGCGGACATTTCTCTCACCAAGGCACAGAGATCACGGAGAGGAAATGGCCTGAGTTTTTGCCCGGATGACCGGAGCGCGCGAGGTCGCGCTCATTCTGCGCGCAGTGGATTTTTCCAATCGAGGCCGGGGAAACGCGCGAAGTCTCTGTCGTTGCTGCAGAGGGTGGCGCGGTTTTCCATCGCTTGGACAGCCAAGGATGCATCGGAGGTCAGCGCGCCCGAGACGCCGGTGCGTTGCATCAGGTCGAGAACCTTGGCCGCATGATCTTCCTTCGGCAGAAGAACACGGACGCCGGGTTGCTTGAGCCACGTGAGCACCACGCGCTTGGCCGCTTCGACCGATACCATGGCCGGTCCGAGCCGGGGATGGGTTGCGATGCGCACGAAGCCGAGAGAGATCTCGTGCGGCAGCCCGATGATCTCGCCGCCGGCCAAAGCTGATTCCCACCAGCGGCGAGCGGATTCGTGTTCGCGCGAATACGGATTATAAGCGTAGAGCAGCAGATTCAGGTCGGGCAGGATCATCGCGCCAGCTCGTGCATGGTCTCCTCGTCATCCAGCGTATCGGCCAAGCGATTCATGCTCCGCCCCTGCAACTCGGCGGGAAAAGGAGCCCCGAAAAGAGGCTCCACCCGGAACTCCGGCCGGCCGCCGCCGAGCAAAGCCCGGCGCACCGCCAGGTTGAGCACTTTCTTGAAAGATTGCCCCGTGCGGTGCACCTCCTCGCGAAGCAAGTGCTCCGTGTCGGCCTCAATCGTCACTGTTGTTCGCATGGTGATAATTTAACAGCATTATATTTGCTGTCAAGACAGCAATCTGCAAACAGTGTGGTCTACATCGCCCCGACCATCGCCTTCGGTCTGGAATTGAGGGATTGTGAGCCTGAGGAACTACAAGTGCGGCAACAAAAAAAAGAAGCTTGACGCGCTTGGTGTTCGAAATTGAGGTGGTTGTACATGGAGCGTTTATTACAATCTTGCCCTCTACTTTCGGCTGGCACTCCGTGGGCAGGGACTGCTCCCGGCGTGGCGACCGCCTTCACCCGGGCAAGCAAAGTCGCCGCCGCAACGCTGACGATCGTGCTTCTCCTGTCCGGATCCGCGCTGCAGGGCGCAGTCGTGATCAGCAACCTTCCCAATAGCAATCTCGGGGGCTCCACCCTTTCCGATACCGCCTGGAAAGCCGTAGTCTTCCGGACGGGATCCCAGCCCACCCTGCTTTCGGCGGTGACGGTGGGCCTTAATCCGGATCCCACAACCGACCCAGTCCCAAAAACTCAGAACGTGACAGTTTCTTTCTATTCGGTCTCGAACAACACACCCAACACGCTGCTCGCCACCACGGGCCTGACCCCGGTGACCATGTCGGCGAGACAGGGGCTATACTCGTTCAACTCCATCGCAGGAACCGCGATGGAGGCTTCCACCGCTTACGCCCTCGTGCTCAGCTCCGATAGCTCCTTAATAAAATGGGGCAGTAATGGTTCAAGTGGTAATGCGCCGACGACGGCCAACGGTTTCGAGTACATCAACTTTGTTCAGTCGTCGAACAGCGGCGCCAGTTGGACGAACAGCCTCGCTGTGAACAACGCATTCTCGATCGACGTCGTGCCCATCCCCGAGCCCTCGACCTACGTGCTGCTTGCCATGGCTGCCGCCGGCTGCGGTGCGCACCTCCTGCGCCACCGCCTGCGTGGCAAAGTTTCCTGATCCTGAAGGGCGAGCAGCTCCGCGCATGCATTCCCACCTTCGTTCCCCGCGCGCTTAAAACTGGTTGCCCCCGGGGCGTTCGGCGCCGAGACTACGGATCGTTGTCATTGTTTCTGGTGTGCCGGCCGCGGATCTCCAATTGTGACGACACTACGTAATGTCGGTGTTGGTCGCGGCCGGAGAAACCACATCCATGAAATACACGCCCGCCCTTTGTGCCGCGCTTGGCCTTGGTGCGCTCCTCACCCCGCTCGCCCGCGGGCAGACCGATCTCTACGTCGGCTCCAATACGCCGGCCAACACCTTGGACTTCACCAACGGAACCAACGTCTACGGGAACACTTATGTCGGCTTCACCGTCGACGCCTCGAACAATGCGCTCGGCGTGGCCAACGCTGGCACGTTGCTGACCAACAGCGGCAACATCATCGTCGGCGGCGCCGGCAGCGGCAACAGCCTGGTCATTTCCGGCGGTGGTACGGTGGCGGCCGTGGCGGCAACCATCGGAGCCGACTTGAATTCTACCGGCAACAGCGTGCTGGTCACCGGGACGAATTCTGTCTGGGCGAATAGCGAGACTCTTCTCGTCGGCAACAGCGGAAGCGGCAACAGCCTGGTCATGAGCAACGGTGGCATGGTGACGGCCGGGTTGCGGGTTGCCATCGGCTTGGAAGCCACTGCCTCCAACAATGCCGTGCTGGTCACCGGGACCGGATCGGTGTGGACCAACAGCGACGATCTCTACGTCGGCGAAGCCGGCAGCGGCAACAGCCTGGTCATTTCCAACGGCGGCACGGTGGCGAATGGCTTTGGCATAATCGGCCTGGTCGTAGCCTCCTCCAACAACAGCGTGCTGGTCACCGGCGAGGGCTCCGTCTGGTCAAACAGCCTTGGCCTTGTTGTCGGCGATTACGGCAGCAGCAACAGTCTGACTATCTCCGATGGCGGCCTGGTGGCGAACGATTTCGGCTACGTGGGCTACGGTGTGACCTCCTCGAACAACTCCGTGCTGGTCACCGGGGCCGGATCGGTCTGGACCAACAGCGGCGATCTCTACGTCGGTTACTCAGGCACCTCCCACCGCATGGTCATCGCCGACGGCGGCACGGTTTACAACGTCAACGGCTACGATGACGGGGCCAGTCCTCTGGATAGTTCCAACTCCGTGCTGGTCACCGATGCCGGTTCCGCCTGGGTCAACTCCGGTAACCTGACCTTCGGCCTGGCCGGGCATGACAACAGCCTGATTATTTCCAATGGGGGTCTGGTGACGGTCGGAACCAATGCTTACGCCGGCGACGAGGCCACGGCTTCGAACAACAGCGTGCTGGTCACCGGGACCAATGCCGGGGGCACGGCCTCCACTTTGAGCGTGGTTGGTTCTCTCTTCGTCGGCAACAACGGCAGCGGCAACAGTCTGGTCATTTCCAACGGCGGCACGGTGGTGAACAAGGCCGCCTACATCGGCGCCCAGGAGACTTCTTCGAACAACAGCGTGCTGGTCACCGGGTCGGGTTCGACTTGGACCAGCAGCACAAATCTCTATGTCGGCTACTTTGGCAGAGATAACAGCCTGGTCATTTCCAATGGCGGTACGGTGGCCAACAGCGCCGGCTACATCGGCGTCGCCGGCACTTTCGACAACGCCGTGCTGGTGACCGGGGCAGGCTCGCTCTGGACGAACAGCTTGGATCTCTACGTCGGCAGCGTCGGCGGCGGCAATAGCCTGGTCATTTCCAACGGCGGCACGGTGGCCAACAGCACGGGCTACATCGGCTCCGAATCATTATTCTTCAGCTCTGACAACGCCGTGCTCGTCACCGGGGCAGACTCGCTCTGGACCAACAGCAACTTTCTCGAGGTCGGCATCGGCGGCAGTGGCAACAGTCTGGTCATTTCCAACGGCGGCACAGTTGCAGACCGGGCCGCCGCCATCGGCGTGGAAACCTCCTCCTCCAATAACAACGTGGTGGTGACCGGAACAAACTCTGCTTGGGTGAACAGCGAAGAGCTATTTGTTGGCTTGTCTGGTCAGAACAACACCATGGTCATTAGCAACGGTGGCACGGTGGCGGCCGCGGTGGGTTTCATCGGAACTGAATCAGAATCCGCCGGTAACAACGTGCTAGTCACCGGGGCGGGCTCGCTCTGGACCAACAGCGCTGAGCTCTCAGTCGGCTTCTTCGGCAGCAGCAACAGCTTGACCGTGGCCGAGGGCGGCAAGGTGAGTGCCTCAAGGGTCGAGATCGGTTCCTCCGGCACGGTGAACATCGGCCGCTTCGGCACGAATGATGCGGCCGGCACGATCAATGCCCCGACCATCGCCTTCGGCGACGGCACCGGCGCGATCAACTTCAACCAGCGCGATGCGGTGACCATCACTTCCGCGATCAGCGGTGCGGGCACGATCAACCAACTCGGCGGCGGTGCGACGACCTTGAGCGCGTCGAACACCTACACCGGCGCGACCACGGTGAGCGCGGGCCGGCTCGTAGTCGACGGCTCGATCGCGTCGAGCGCGGTCACCGTGCAGAGCGGCGGCACCTTGGCCGGATCCGGCACGGTCGGTTCCACCACGATCGAAAGCGGCGGCACGGTCAGCCCCGGCAACTCGCCCGGCAACCTCACCGTCGACGGCGACCTCGTATGGAACGGCGGCGGCAACTACAACTGGCAAGTGCTCGGCACGACCAACACCGCGGGCTTCGCCGCGGGCACCACGTGGGATTTGCTCACCGTGACCGGCACGCTCGATCTCACCGCGTTGAGCGCGGGCAGCAAGTTCAACATCAACCTCTGGTCGCTCGCCTCGACCGGCCCGGATATCGACGGCAACATCGCCGATTTCGATCCCACCACCGGCTACGAATGGCTGGCCGTGGTCGCGAGCAATATCACCGGCTTCGACGCCTCGTCTTTCGAGGTCAACTACGCGGCGACCAACGGCACGGCGGGATTCAGCAACCCGCTCGATCCCGGCTACACCTTCGGTGTGCGGCAGGAAGGCGGCAACCTTTACGTCGCCTACGAAGTCGTCCCCGAGCCCTCGACCTACGCGTTGCTGGCCGTGGCTGCCGCCGGCTGCGGCGCTCACCTCCTGCGCCGCCGCAAGCGCGGCAAGGTTTCCTGATTCCGAAGGGCGAGCAGCTCCGCGCATGCATTCCCACCTTCGTTCCCCGCGCCCGTAAAAACCGGTTGCGCCGGGGGTGTTCTGCGCCGAAACTACGCATCGTTGTCATCGTTTCTGGTTTGCCGGCCGCGGACCTCCAATTGTGACGACACCGGGTAGTAACCTTCGGTGTTGGTCGCGGCCGGGGAAAAACACGCCCGTGACACGCCCACTCACTTTCTGCGCCGCGCTTTGCGCCGCTTTGTTATTCACTCCGCTCGTCCGCGCGCAGACCGATCTCTACGTCGGCTCCAATACGCCGGCCAACACGTTGGACCTGACCAACGGGACCAACGCCTACGCGAACACCTACGTCGGATTCACCGTCGACGCCTCGAACAACGCGCTCGGCGTTTATAATGCGGGCACGTTGCTGACCAACACATCGGATCTTTTCGTCGGCGACCGAGGCAGCGGCAACGCGATGACGGTGGCGGACGGTGCCGTGGTTGCCGCGGTCACCAGCTACATGGGCAGTTGGGCCGTTTCTTCCAACAACAGCGTGCTCGTCACCGGCACCAACTCAATGTGGCAGAACAGTTCCGTCCTCCATGTCGGCTACTCCGGCAACGGCAACCGCTTGGTGATCAGTAACGGCGGTACAGCGCTCAACGCCATCGGTTCCATCGGCACTTTCGGCAGCGATAACATCGTCGAGGTGACAGGTGCAGGCTCACTCTGGACGAACTCGGGCGATCTACGGCTCGGCTATGAGGATAATGCCAACGGCAACCAGCTGGTCGTGAGCAATGGCGGCACGGTGGCCGCCAATCGACTCTGGGTGGGCTATTGGGAAAGCTTGAGCAACAGCTTGGTGGTGACCGGCACAAACTCGCTCCTCCAGGCATCCAACGTTGTCGTCGGAAGAGCTGGTTCGGGCAACCAATTGGTCGTCAGCGACGGCGGCACCCTCGCCAGCGCCCAATACGGCGTCCTGGGCCAGCTCTTTTCGTCCTCCAACAACGTGGCCATGGTCACCGGTGCCGGCTCGCTCTGGACCAACGCCCTCGACCTCTTCATCGGCGGCCAAGGCAGCGGCAACCGCCTGACGGTGAGCAACGCCGGCACCGTGGCCAATGCCGCCGGTGTCGTCGGTTCCAGTTCCATCGGCAACGGCAACGAGGTCGTGGTCACGGGAACAAACTCGTTCTGGACCAACGCCCTCGACCTCACCATCGGTAACTCCGGCAGCAGCAACAGCATGACTGTTTCCAACGGCGGCATGGTGGCGAGTGGCATTGGCTACATCGGCAACACAAATACCGCCTCCAACAATAGCGTGCTGGTCACGGGGACCAACTCTCTCTGGACCAACACCGGCAACCTCTACGTCGGCAACTTCGGCAGCGGCAACAACCTGGTCATTTCCAACGGCGGCACGGTGGCCGGTGGCAATGGCTACTTCGGCTACACGAGCACCGCCTCCAACAACACCGTGCTCGTCACCGGGTCGAATTCGCTCTGGACCAATAGCGGCAATCTCACTGTCGGCAACAACGGCAGCGGCAACAGCATGGTCATCACCAACGGTGGCACGGTGACAAGTGCCACCGGTTCCCTTGGCTCCCTCGGCACCGCCACCGGCAACAGCGCGCTGGTCACCGGCGCGGGATCGAGCTGGGGCACCCTCGCCAGTTCCCTCTATGTCGGCGACGCCGGCAGCAACAACCTCCTCACGGTGGCCGACGGCGGCTCGGTTTCCACGGGCCCGGGCGCGGCCCTCTACGTCGGCAACACCGGCAGCGGCAATCGCCTGGTCGTTTCCAACGGCGGCACGGCGACGGCCGGCAACAGCTACCTTGGCTATGGCGCCACCGCCTCCAACAACACCGCGCTGGTCACCGGCGCCGGCTCGACGTGGACCAATTTCGGCGTCCTCTTGGTCGGCAGGGAGGGCGGCAACAATAACCTGGTCGTGAGCAACGGCGGCACAGTGACGGCGAGCGGATTTGACACCTCGGCCATTGGCTTCGCCTCCGACAACAACTCGGTCTTGGTCACCGGGAGCAACTCGCTTCTATCCGTCACCGGCGGTGGCACTACGCTCATTGTCGGCTACGACGGCGCCAGCAACAGCCTGGTCATTGCCGATGGCGGCCGGGTTTTGAGCATCAGCGGCATCATCGGCTTCACAAACACTGCCGGACTCGCGATTGACAACAGCGCACTGGTCACCGGCGCCGGTTCGCGCTGGGACAACGTCAACGGCCTCTTCGTCGGGTTCAAGAGCGGCAACAGCACCCTGACGGTGGCCGACGGCGGCACGGTCGATGCCGGCTTCACCTTCGACATCGCCTCGCAAGCCGGCTCCTCCGGCACGCTGAACATCGGTGGCTTCGGGACCAACGACGCGGCGGGGACGATCAACGCCCCCAAGATCACGTTCGGGGCGGGAACTGGCACGATCAACTTCAACCAGAGCAATGCCACGACGATCTCCGCCGTCATCTCCGGCAACGGATCGGTGAATCAACTCGGGAGTGGCACCACGATCCTTGCGGGAACCAACACCTACTCGGGAATGACGACCGTCAATCGCGGGACGCTTGTGGTTCAAGGTCAGTCATCGCTCGGCACTTCCTCTGTCACGGTGAACGGTGGAACCCTCGAGGCAAGTGGAGTCTTCACGGAGTTTCCATTGGCGCTCAATGCCGGAAACATGACCCTCACGGGAGCAGAATCCTCGTGGAACACCGGAACGAACCCCCTTTCCGTCGGGAATAGCTCCCAGGGGGCCAGCGTGGTGGTCGAGGGCGGGGCCTCCGTGGTGAGTGAGGGCCTGCTCGCTCTTGGTATGAATGCAGGCGCCTCCAACAACAGCGTGCTGGTGACAGGAACGGGATCGACCTGGAGCAATAGCAGCAACCTGACGATCGGAGACGCCGGAGAGGGCACTCTGACCGTGGCCAATGGAGGATCGGTTTCGGCCAACGCCGTCATCATCGCATCGCAAGCTGGTTCCTCCGGCACCCTGAACTTCGGATCTCTTGGCGGGAGCGACACCGCAGGGAACTTCCTGCCCCCCGTGATCAGCTTCGGATCAGGCAGCGGCACGATCAATTTCAACCAGACCGACACGGTGGCGGCCACCGGTTTCTCCGGCAACGGAAGTCTGAATCAACTCGGCAGCGGGACGACGATCCTGATGGGAACCAACACCTACTCGGGAACGACGACCGTCAATAGCGGGACGCTTGTGGTTCAAGGTCAGTCATCGCTCGGCACTTCCTCTGTCACAGTGAACGGTGGAACCCTCGAGGCAAGTGGAGTCTTCACGGAGTTTCCATTGGCGCTCAATGCCGGAAACATGACCCTCACGGGAGCGGGATCCTCTTGGAATACCGGAACGAACCCCCTTTCCGTCGGGAATAGCTCCCAGGGGGCCAGCGTGGTTGTTGAGGGCGGGGCCTCCGTGGTGAGTGAGGGCCTGCTCGCTCTTGGTATGAACGCAGGCGCCTCCAACAACAGCGTGCTGGTGACGGGATCCAACTCGAGTTGGAGCACGGCCGTGGGGAACAATACCTGGACCGTCCTTGTCGGTGACTATGGCTCGGGTAACACTCTGGAGGTCGTCGATGGAGGGCAGGTTTCAGCCCCGTGGTTCTACATCGGCAACCTCGTCGGGAGTAGTAACAACAGCGTGCTGGTCGCAGGCAGCGGCTCCACCCTGAGCAACTCTGAGAATCTTTACATCGGTCTCTCCGGTTCGGGGAACAGCCTGGTGATCAGCAACGGTGGGAAAGTCACCTCATTCAGTGCCTGGCTCGGCTTGAACGCCGGGAGCAGCAACAACAGCGTGCTGGTGACGGGCAGCGGCTCCAGTCTGAGTAACAACTCGATTGCTGGCACCAGCATCGGAAACGCCGGGGAAGGAACCCTCACCGTGGCCAATGGCGGCGTGTGGGGAAAATGTATTGCGGTAGCGCGACCCTCAGCCCGCACAGATCAGATAAAAACGAACCGCGGATGCGGCAAGTAAAGGTGGCCGGAGGTTGCGTGAACATGGCAAGCTGCATTCCTGCCGATGAAAATATTCACGGACTACGATGGCCGTGCGGTCCGGCTAACACCCGAGCGCGAAGCTCATATCCTCGATCATCCCGAGATGCCCGGGCTCCTGGATCGAGTCGGGGAGGCTGTGTCCAAACCGGAATGTGCCGTCCTCAGTGCCTCGGATCCGACGGTGGAGCTTCTTTACAATTTCGAGCGGGGGACAAAAGTCGGCGACAAATGGCTATGCGTGGTGGTAAAGTATTCCGTAGATGACGCCTTCGTCGTGACGTCTTACCTGACCGACAAGGTGAAAAAAGGAGAACACCTATGGCCCAAAAAGTGAAAGTTTGGTATGACTCGGAAGGCGACTTTATGGAGGTAGCTTTCTCGGACGAACCCGGTTCGATGCGCGAGACGGACAACGATGCGGTCATGGAGCGAATCAACAAAGATGGCCAAGTGATCGGGTTTTGCATCCTGGGGGTCGGCAAATTGTCGAAGGAAAAGCCCCTGCAGGCCGAGTTGGTCGACGCCTAGTTCAAGATAAAGCTAAAATCGTCGTTGAGAGCCGGAGTCCGCCGCGGCAACCCATAGAGGGACGGAACGTGGACGGGTTGCTTCTTCTGTTCGCCGCACTCTTGGCCTGAGACCACTTGCCGCTCGTCAGACGTCACTGCGGCCGCCGCACCCCGCGCGCGGTTCTGGTAGTCCCAGTTTTGGGTTGCGGGGTGCGTTCAGCGCCCGGCTGCGGGGACTTTGACTACGGCCATCCCGATGGCCTTGGCCAATTTCTGCTGGCGTTGGTCGCCGGTGACGATTTGGTCGGCACCGCACAGCTCGGCCGCGGCCACGTGGAGGATATCGAGCGTGCGGCAGAGGAAGCGGGGTGTGTATTGGCGGGCCAGCAGGTCAGCCCGGCGGTAGATCCAAGGCCACTCGGGTGTCTCGCGGGTGAAAACCCCGGTTGCCAAATCCTCGTCGAAATTGTCCAGACTGCGCCGCATGGCCTTGCGGGCGATGCTCCGGCGTCCGCCTGCGGCCAGAATGGCGTTGCGCAGTTCGGTTTCTTGTAGCGGATTGATTGGGATGACCTCAGCCCGCCGGGCTTTGTTCTGCACGAAGGTGCTGCCCGGCTCCACAATGTAAAGTTTCACCAGCGCACCGGTGTCGAAATAGATCTTGGCCACGGTCGTCGGCTCAGCCGCGGTCCTCGTAGACCCCTTGCGCCACAGTCCGCGGGCTGCGATTGATCGCACCAGCTTCCGTGGCCCGCGTAATCCAGTCCGGGCGTCCTTGGCGGCCCGGCCGGGCGGGTGGCTCCAACCGGGCAATGAGCTTTCCCCGGGAAGCCCATTGCAGTGGTTGTCCGGTGGAAAGAATTTTTCGCACCTCGCTGGCCCGGTGGGCGAGATCCCTTGTGCCGATGGTTCTCATGTTTAACAAGATTGTTTAATCTCGCGGGTGCGGCAAGCCGAATATAGCAGGCACGAGGGGCTGGTTTAGAATTTTTTTACAAAAGGTAACCAAGGCAACGAAGGGGAGAACAGGATTCCGGGATTTCTCTTCGTTTTGGTTGACTCCTTCGTTCCCGCTCATCTCGCCTGCGGTGGCCTGTGGCCATCTGCCCCGCGCGCCCGCCCGCTCCGGTGCTCGTTGTCTTCTGTTTAAACCTGCCCGGGATCAGGCTGGGGCGGAGTCCAGTTGCTGCTTGAACGGGTCGACGCGGCAAGAATCGCCCCGCTTGGGTGGTGGCGACCGGAAATGGCCCCGAGGCGAAAAGGCGAAGCCAAGGAGCGTCGGACCATAATCACCATTCGGCGGGTTGTTTCGGCCTATCCCGTCATGTATCTTTGTCCCATCATGAAGCCGGAAAACCTCTCGCCAGGGGTCTTGGACCAAATCGCTCACCGCCTCGCGCGGGAGACTTCGGTCACCGCTGCTTATGTGCTCGGTTCTTCGGTCGAAGGTCGTGTACGTGAGGACAGCGATGTGGATATCGCCCTGCTCCCGGCTCGCGGACAGGTGATCACGCCCGAACAGCGGTTGGCCCTCGCCGCGGACCTCGGAGAGTTGGCTGGTCGCGAGGCGGATGTCGGTGTGCTGTCCACCGCCAATCTGGTCTATGCGAAGGAAGCCGTGACCCGCGGCCGGCTTATCTTCGAACGCGACCCCTCGGCGCAGGCGCGTTTTGCCATGCTGGTGCTCTCGATGTATGCATCCCTGCAGGAAACGCGCCGGGAGGTTCTGCATGCCTACGCCGCCTGACGACATCCTGCTGAACAAAGCCGCGATCATCGAGCGGTGCATCCGCCGCATCGCCGAGGAATCGCGGGCCTGTCCGCGTTACGATGATTTCACGCATGTCGATGCGCTCACGCTCAACATCGAACGTGCCTGCCAGGCGTCCATCGACATGGCGATGCATGTGGTGGCCGAACGCCACCTTGGTGTTCCGCAAAGCAATGCCGAAGCTTTCGCTTTGCTCGAGAAGGCCGGAATCATCGGCCAGGAATTGTCCAAGTCACTGCGCGGCATGACCGGCTTCCGCAACATCGCCGTGCACCAATACGAGGAACTGGACATGGATGTTCTGCGCTGGGTGGTCGAAAGCGGCCACCGTGACTGGGTCAAGCTGGGCGAGACGCTCGGAGTGCGCATCCGCCCGTGACCATTTTCCTCCGTGCGCTTCGTGTCTCCGTGAGAGTTCCCAGGTTCCCGGGCCAAAGCTCGGTAGGCAAGGAGCGGATATTGCTCTCACCAAGGCACGGAGATCACGGAGAGGAAATGGCCTGAGTTTTAGTAGATCCCGGCATCTCGGGGAAAGCGCTTGCTTACGTATATCCCTATGGATATACTTGACCCATGACCACTACTTTGCAGCGTTGGGGGAACAGTCAGGGCGTCCGCATTCCCAAAGACATGGTCGAGATGCTTGGCCTGGAGATCGGTTCAGATCTGGCCATCGAGCTGTCCGAAGACCGCTCGCACATTGCCATTGTTCCGGTTCACGACGAGCGACCGGTGCGCTGTCGGCACCGGATAAAAGATTTGGTCGCGGCGAGTTCGGCTGGGGCTTTCAAAGGAGAGTTTACTTGGGGCCAACCGCAGGGCCGGGAGGTCTGGTAAATGGCGGCTTACGTCCCGGTCCAAGGAGACTTGGTCGTGCTCACTTTCGATCCGCAGGCCGGGCACGAGCAGATGGGGAGGAGACCTGCGATCGTGGTGAGCGTCGAGCCGTTCAACCGCGCCACCCGACTTGCCGTCTGCTGCCCGATCACCAACACCAGACGTGACACGCCGTTCCATGTGCCGGTGCCCGACCATGGCGGCCTGACTGGATACGTCATGTGCGAGCAGATGAAATCGATCGATTACCGAGTGCGGCGTGCCAAGAAAATCGGCTCTGCTCCGAGGGAACTCCTCGACGAGGTTTTGTCCGTGGTTGACGCGTCTCTTTTTCCTGAATCCAAATAGAGGAAGGTCCTCGCGGGGCAACGCAGACTGCGCGCGGCGCCGCCGCCTTCATTCGCTGGCGCAAAAGCGCGAGGGTTGCCTGATTCTTCAAACGCCGCTCACCAGCAACCCCCGTCCCGCGAGGGGCGGGTGTTTTGTTTTTTCGGGCATTACAATCCAACAGCGTCTTCCATCATCAGCCGGCTTTTTTATTCCGGGCGGACTCACCGCTGATTGTGCTCGGACCCGTGTTCCTGTTACCTCCTGAGGAGTGAATAAACCAACATCCCTCCATCTTGCCGGCGCGGTGCTTTGCGCGGCATTCCTTCTCTCGAACTCTCCGGCCGGCGCGGCCGAGGAAAACACGGCGGCGGTTCGCGCCGCGAGCAACCAATTTTACACCGCGCTCAACCAGCTTTTCACCGGCGACATGGCGCCGATGGAAGCCGTCTGGTCGCACCGCAAGGATGTGACCTACATGGGCCCCGCTGGCGGCTTCCGCGTCGGATGGGATGCCGTGCGCAAAGATTTGGCATCCCAAGCGGCCATGAAGTTGGGCGGCTCGATCAAGCCAACGCAGGTCAAGATTACGGCCGGCCGCGATCTGGCCACGGTAAGCAACATGGAAGTGGGATCCAATGTCATCGGCGGGAAAAAGAGCGTTGTCTCGCTGCGCGCGACGAGCATTTACCGCAAGGAAAACGGCCAGTGGAAGATGATCGGCCACCATACCGACCTCATCCCGGGCATGGAAAAAAAGTAAGCTTCCGCCGCCTCGGGAACCTTGATGTTGTTCTCGCGGACGAGGGCTGCCAACCGCTCACCGGGGAATTCGTAGCTGCGCGAAGCTCGTGGTGCGGATGATATCAGGCCGTATCCCGCCCTCCTGGCGGAAATTGCCTGCCCTGCATGAAATTTCCGGGTTAGGTTTTCCGGTCATGACACGTCTCCTTGTTCTCTACGGACAACCGAAGGACCCGGCCGCCTTCGACAAGTATTATCGCGAAACCCACATTCCCATCGCCCGGCGCATGAAAGGCCTGAAAAAGTGGACGATTGGAAAAGTGCAAGGCACGCCGGATGGCCAACCTGCTCCGTTCTATTATATCGCGGACTTGTATATGGAGAGCCGGGCGGACTTCGATCGCCTTCTGGCCTCGCCCGAAGGCCAAGCGGCGGTCGCCGACGTCCCCAACTTTGCCACGGGCGGCGCGACATTTCTCTACAGCGAGGTCGAGGACGTGATCTGATTCGCGTTGGTAGTTGCGATCAATCCGGCTGCCGATCGCGTCTTGGCCTCGGGTGGTCACTTTGAACGGACGCGAAAGGAGAGCGCGATCCACCTGCTTGCGTGCGGCATGCCATCGGCGCGGCTTTGTTTCAATAAACGACACTTTTATCGAAATAAAGTCGATTCTCGGAGTCGACGCATTGCCGCAGAATGTTCTGCCGGGCGCATCGCTCATTCCCTGAGCCGTAACGATGCAGTCGAAGGCAAAAGTAGAAGCGGCGTCCCCGCCGCTTCTACTTTTCCGAACCGTTGCCGCGACCGGTTCACTGTATCGTGAGCGCCGTCCCCGGCGCCGGAACGGCAACCGGCCCCGGCCGGCTCTAATAACGGCTCACGTAGTAAAGGTAGCTCGCTACCAAGCCGGCGAAGTAGATGACGGGGAAAGCCCATCGGGCGACATGGTCGACCCGCACCGCCGCCGTTTTGTGCCCCGCCTTGCACATGGTGGTGAGGACGAGACTCTCGAGCACGGAGAGGCACATCACCAAGAAGGAATAGAGCAGGACCGTGTCCGTGAAGGTGAAGTAGGAAATGCGCGGCATGGAGCCCTCGATGAGGAATTGGTAGGCGACGATGGTCAGGATGCCGATGAAGGCGACGTTGAGGCGGTCCGAGAGGTTGTCCACCTCCATCCAGAAAATCGCCCACATGAGCAGCACGAGGATGATCAGCGGCAGGATCACTTTCCAAACAACGCTCGCCGACTCGCGCTGCAGGGTGATGGTGAAAAGAAGCTCGGAGACCGGCCTCGCTTCGCCGTAGTAGCGTTGGCTCGACAGCCCGGAGACCATGTCGAGATTGAGCAGGCGCCACTGCGCGATATTGACCCGGCCGTTTTTCATAACGTGTTCTTCGGTGGCGCCCAACATTTGTTCGTTCACCTCCAGGAGCACCTGGCCGCTGTTGCTGCCGAAGGCCACCATCCTGGCCTCAAGCGTTTGCGTGTCGAAGGGGAATGGCTCCAGCCGCATCGGCGTCTCCAGCGTGACGTTGCGCGCCTCCAAGAAACGGACATGCCCGTCCGGGCGAACCTCGATCTTGATGGCGCTGATGTCGCCCGAACCGATTTCGTTGATGATCACGAATTGTGGCCACCAACCGGCGAAGACTTCGTTGAATTGGAATTGTCCCTGGAAAAGTTTCATCTCCGTTCCTTCCGCCGCCGGGTCGAAGGCCAGTCGCGGGTCCTCCCACTCCGCCACCGTGACGAGTTCGACTTGGAAAGTTTCATTCACCTCGTCCAGATTGAGAATATCGGCAAGGAAGACCCCCACTTTCACCACCGTTGGCGAGGCCGGTGGATTCGGCATCCCGGCGTCAATGGCGCGCGCCCCGCCCAGGGGGGCCACCAGAAAAATTAACCCGGCAACCCAGACCGGCGGATGGGCCAAGCCACGGAAGATCCGGAGCAGGCGGGGAATCATACCAAATCTGGAAAGGAAATGGACGATCGGAGAAGGTTCCGAGGGTAGGGACACGCGGCTCGCGTGTCCGTGGGAGAGAGAGCGGACGAGCGAGCCGCTCGTCCCTACCTCAGACAGCAACGTCTGAAATCTTTGGGGACTTGGTAACATTTGCGGGACGTCATGGTCGGTCTGTCGGCATGCCATTTCGATTGTCTAGCAGAACGTCGGGCTGGAGGCGAGTTTTGACGCTGGAATTGGCGGATCATAAGAGTGGAAGCGGCGGTGACGCCACTTTTACTTTTTGTCTTTGACTGCATTGTTACGCCTCAGGCCGCGCCGAGGTCCGCGATGGCCGAGGCCAGCTGCTCCAGCCGCTGCTCGCGCGAACCGCAAAGCTCGATCAGGCGGGGCGCGTTTTGTCCGGGCATCACGCCGAACCGGCCCTCGCGGTAGATCTGCTTGAAAATGGCGTCGACCGCGTCGCGGTAGGAGCGGTCGACCGGACGGATGCCGTCCTCCTCCATGGCCACCGGCCACTGTTCCGAGCAAGGCACGAAGGCGAGGATATCGAGGTGATCGAGGGACTCGCGCACGGCGGGAACCATGGATTCCACGAAGGCATCATCGATGTCGGTCGTGCCGCAGTCCGCGGTGTATTGCGAATAAGCGAGATAATCGACCGGCGCACGGTCGAAGATGACGTCTTCCGCGCTCGAAGCGTAGCGGTGGAGCCGGCTGATGTTGTAGTAAAGCTGGATCCCATTGTGCAGGCGCGTCGAGGCGTCGCGGAAAAGGATTTCGTAGGGTCCGTGCAGGCCGAGGGCGCGGTAGGGTTCTTCCTCGCGGGTGTAGCCGGCGCGGGAGGCGACCCAGTCATTGACCACGGTCGATTTGCCGAGCGAATGGGAACCGGAAATGGCGATGCGCATGGAGAGTTGTGCCGGCGAGGGGGAGGGAACCGCAAGTCTGTCGCCGCCGTGGCGTGATGGTGTCAGGAAAGTCCGGCCGGAGCAACGCGAAGACCGGGCCGGGGTTTCCACCGGTCCTCATCCCGCCGAGGCGCTTATAATCCGCCGTCGCGCATGGCTGCGATGATCGTCTCGACCGACTCGGCCGTGGTTTGCTCGTCGGTGCGCACGGTGACGTCGTAGTCGAGATCGTGTGCGTGACACAGTTCGTCGCTGCGGCGGGCGAGGCCGAGGGGCCGCCCTTCGAAAGCGCCATCGCCACGGATGGCCTCTCGCCGCTCCAATTCCGTCACGGAGCAGAAAACACCGACGAAGAAAATGCGGGCGCCGGAATCGCGGAGAATGCCGAGAACTTCGTCTTTCCATTCTTCGTCCTGCAGGAAGTGGTCGATGACGAGATTCGTGCCGAGCGCGAGATGTTGGCCCCAACTCCGGTGGATTCCGGCCAGCAATTTGCGGCCGTGCGGATTGAAGACCAGTCTCAGCCGCGGACTTCCGCCGTGCGGGCCGGACACATGGCTTTCATCGATGTATTCCCATGCGGCGCGTCCGTCGTGCGGTGCGCGGGAAACCAGACGGGTCAGGTCGCCGCCTTGCAGTTGCACGAAGCTGACCGGATAAAGTTTGTTCGACATCAAGCCACCGACATCGTCGAAAGCGACGCGGGCGAAGGCGGCGTCGGGATTGCCATCGGCCAGATCGGCAAGACGGTCCTGCAAGGCGCGGCAAAGGGTCGATTTTCCGGAGGAACTCGGTCCGTTGACCAGAATCGCCACGGGCGCGGGGCGCGGAGCATTGGCGGAACCGGTCTTCATCTCGGCAACGGGGCTTCTGATCAGGCCGCGCGGCGCGTGGCCATGATCTTCGGCAGCAGGATGTCCTTGAGCCAGTTCTCGAGAACACCGCGAAGGTGCGTGAGGAAGGTGACCGAGTAGATGAGGCGCAGCGAGGCGAGGAAGTATTTGTTCTCGTCGAAGAACGCGCGCTCTTCGGCGCTCATGTCGGCGAAGTAGTGCTGCTCGAAGTGGTTCCAGAATTCCAGGCCCTGCTCGGTCGGGATTTTCGTGGCGAGCATGCTGAGCCCCAGTTCGGGCACGCCGTAGATCATGTAGATCAGACCGAGATCAAAGAGGTAGCTCCCCGTGGAGAAGTCGCCCATGTCGATGATGACCAGCTCGCCGTTCTGCATCATGATGTTGCTTGAGTGCAGGTCGAAATGGACGCAGGTGTCCGCGTCGGGCATGGCCTCGAGCTTCTCCATGAGGTATTCGCTCTCCTCGGGCGTGAACAGGTAACCGACGTCGCGGATGTAGCCGCGGAAGCGGTCCTTCAGGTCCGGCAGGACGTTTTTGTCGCCCTTGGCCGCGTGCAGGGTCTTGGCCGTGTCGGACAACATCTTCGCGTAGCGGTCCAGATTGGCGGTGTCCTCGCGGATCACCGCGCTGAAGAGTTCCGCGTCGAGCAGTTCGTAAACCACCCCCGAGCGCGTGCCGCAGGAGACGACGTCGTAGGAAATGGCGGTGGGCACGCCCATGACGAACGCCGCCTTGGAGTATTGCTTCTCCCGCTCGGCCACGCCGGGCTCGACGCCTTCGTGGTAGAGTTTGACCACGGTCTCGTGGTCGATCCGGTAGCACTCGCCGCAGACCCCGGCCGAAAGAAACTCCAAGCCTTCGAACGAAATCTCACGCGTCTTTTTCCCGATGGTGATCATATCGGACAGGCCAGTGAGATCGAAAACCTCGCGCACGTGGGGCGAGATATTGGTCACGACGAGTTTGCCCTGCGTTCTGGCCATGGCCTGGTGCGCTTTGAGCACGCTGCGGATCCCGGCGCTGGAAATGTAGTGGCATTTCGCGAAGTCGAGGATGAGTTCGCGCACGCCGTCCAAGGCGAGCTTAGCATCCAACGACGGAGCTGTGGTGGCGTCGAGGCGTCCGTCGAGTTTTACCGTGAGCGTGTCGCCGGCTGCTTCGGTGGCGATGTTCACGGGCTTCTTGAGACTTTGCTTTGCTCCCTACTGGTTCTGCACGGGTTTTTCCCCGGCAGGTGCCGCCACCTCGCGGCAGATCCCGACCACGCCTAAGACCTTGCCGTCCTCGCCGATCCAAGGCGCCTTCAAGGTGTCGGCGTAAACTTTGCGGCCGTCGGGGTAAACGAGCCATTCCTGGAATTGCCGCGGCTTTCCGCCGTCAATGGTCTTCTGGTCATCGGCGCGGTAGGCCTCGGCGAGTTCGGCCGGGAAGATCTCGGCGTCCGTTTTTCCGACCAGCTCGGCAAACGGGCGCCCGACCAAGGAGGCCCACGCCGTATTGCCGCCGCGATACACGCCGTCCATGTCCTTGTAGAAGATGACGTCCGGGAGGGAATTCATCGCGGTGGTGACGGTGGCGAGTTGGTCGGCCGGGCTGTCGGCGGCCGGTGATTGGGGTGCGGTGGTGGCGAGTGCCGCGGCAACTGCTGCGGCGAGGAGGGTGTTTTTCATGGTTTTGTTTCCCGGGCGAGGTTGGGCGCTTTGGGTCACGGAGTATGTAACGGGAGGTTGCCGATGTCAGTCCTTAACCTAAAAACGTAGTTGAAAGTTGAGGGTTGAAAGTTGAGGGACTGAGTAGGAGCGACTTGCATCATCGGCCTGGCTCTTGCTAAGCCGGGACCATGCCATTGACAATCAGCCCGCGAACCAACCGACGGAGAATTTGTGCGAAAGAGCGTGCTCACGGCTCAGTGAACCACTCGCGGCAACGGTTCGGAAAAGTAGAAGCGGCGTCCCCGCCGCTTAACCCCAGAGGACAAGCGGCGGGGACGCCGCTTCTACTTTTGGCTTCAACTGCACCTCGGGTGAGTCTGCCTGCATCAGCAAGTCGTTGGCTTTCAACTTCTCAATTGGTCGCCGCGGCGGACTCCGGCTCTCAACGCATTTTCTAGGCTTAAAATTCCCGCAGAAGGCGGCCGGCATGCTGGACCGGCGCGGAGAAGCCGTTTTCGCGCAGGGCATACCAGAGGATGGTCGCATTGATGCCCAAGATGGGGATGCCGAGCTGCGGTTCCAGTTTTTCGGTGACCGCGGTCATGCTCATGTTCGTGCCGCATTGCACGATGGCATCGAGTTTGTTTGCTTTGGTGGCGAGAAGCTCGAGGACGGCCTTCTCCTTGGCCTCGTTCGGGATATGCGCGATCTGCTGCGCGTTGGCGCAGGCAAATCCTAAGGTGGCGACCACCTCGAATCCCGAATCGCGGAACATCCGGGCGGCCGACTCATTGCCGCTGTGCTCGAACGGCGTGATCAACCCGATGCGTTTGGCCTCGTAGCGCTCGAGCGCAGCCTTCGCCGCGTCGTGCCATGTTGCCCAGGCCAAATCGCTGCTGTCCTCGATCTGCGCCATCGTGGCGCGGATCGGTTCGACGCCGGCGATGATGTGTTCGAGACTCATGCCCATGATGAAATATTGCGGCCTGGCGAGCAGGGCGCTCTGCACCGCTTTTTCGACGCCGCCGAGAAAATGCCGGCGGTATTGCTCGATGCCCTCGGGCGAGCTGACGTCGGGTTTCGGCGTAAGCACGGTGCTGGTGTGCAGCCCGATGCCGTCGAGCCCGTTGTCGCGGTTCTGCACGAGGATGTTCCACAACTCGCTCTCCATCGTGGTGTTGGTCGCGGGAATGAGCAGGCCGAACCGGCGGCGGTAACTGCATGCGTCGGGATGACCGTCGGAAAGCTCGGCCACATCGAAAAGATCCGTTGGTTCGCCGTTGCATATCGGACCCGGCGGCGCGATCGATGGCATCGGGGGCACGTTCACATCCGGAATAAAGATGGGCCGCCCGGAGAGCGTGCCGGTGATGGTTTGGCCCGTCATGTTCTGCACGAATTCAGCGGGACTTTCGGACATTTTGTCCGACGCCACGCCGCCGATCGTTCGGGGTGGCGTTCAGCGCCAGTAGTTGTTGGCCGCGGCGATGGTGGCGAATTCCTGCGCCACGGTTTGCCCGATGGCAATGAGCATGGCGGGATCTTCGGCGTAGATGGGGCGCAATCTCTCGCGCACCGCGGCATCGGGCTGGGTGGCTTTGATGATGAGGCGCGCCATTTTTACGGCGAGTTGGCGGCCCTCTTCGGGAGTTTTGGTCAGCAGGGTGTTGCCGGGGACCAATTGGATGGGTTCGGGGGAGGTGGGAGCGCTCATGGGTTTTACGGGGCCTGCTTTCTCGTTCCCCAACGTGCCCGAGTCAATGGCATTCACCTGTTTTTGCGTGGCACTCGCTTAGTCTGGGGAGATCATGATAGACTTACGATTCAAATGTCCGACAAAGTTATCATTTTTGACACCACCCTCCGCGACGGGGAGCAATGCCCCGGTGCTTCGATGAACTTGCGTGAGAAAATGGAGGTCGCGCGCCAACTCGAGCGGCTCAATGTCGATGTCATCGAGGCGGGGTTCCCCGTGACCAGCGAGGGTGACTTCGAGGCGGTGCAGCGTATCGCCACGGAGGTGAGGGGACCGATCATTGCCGGACTGGCCCGCTGTGTGACCAAGGACATCGAAGCCGCCGCCGCGGCGGTCAAGCCGGCCGGGGAACGCGGACGTATCCATGTTTTCCTCGCCACTTCGAAAATCCACCGCGAGCACAAATTGAGGAAGGCGCACGAGGAGATTCTGCGTCTCGCCGCCGAGGGGGTAAGGCTGGCCAAGTCGCACAACAAAGATGTCGAGTTCTCGCCCGAGGACGCCTCGCGCACCGAGCCGGAATTTCTCGCCCAGGTTGTCGAAACGGTCATTGCCGCGGGTGCGACCACCGTCAATATCCCGGACACCGTGGGCTTTGCCGTGCCGGAGCAATTCGGGGCGCTGATCAAATACCTGAAGGACAATGTGCGCAATATCGACGACGCCATCATCAGCGTGCACTGCCACAACGACCTCGGTCTGGCCGTGGCCAACTCGCTGGCCGCGGTGCAGAACGGGGCGCGTCAGATCGAGGGCACGATCAACGGGATCGGCGAACGCGCCGGCAATGTGGCGCTGGAGGAAGTGGTCATGGCCATGAAAACGCGGGCCGATGTCTTCGGTCAGTTGCACACCGATGTGCACACGCGGGAAATTTTGAAAACCTCGCGCATTGTCAGCCGGATGAGCGGACTGCACGTGCAGCGCAGCAAAGCCATCGTCGGCGAGAACGCCTTCGCCCACAGCTCGGGGATCCACCAGGACGGCATGCTCAAGATGCGCGAGACGTATGAGATCATGGATCCGGTCGAGGTCGGCTGGGGCGGCACCGAGTTGCCGTTGACCAAGCACAGCGGACGCCACGCCATGGCCGCGCGCCTCGAGCATCTCGGCTTCAAGCTGAGCGATGCGGAAATCGGCGCGGTCTTTGTCCGCTTCAAGGAAATCGGGGACAAAAAGAAATTCGTCTATGACGATGATTTGTCGGCCTTGGTCGATGATTCGATGATGCCGCCGGACGAGGGCTGGCAGCTTCAGAAATTGGATGTTTCAGTCGCCACCGGCCAGCCGCCGCGGGCCGGCGTGGTGCTCAGCCGCGACAACGAAAGCAGCGAAGGCAACGCCGAGGGCAACGGCGCGGTCGATGCGGCGATGCGTGCCATCGATGCGGTGGTCGGACGCTCGGGCAATCTTCTCGAATACAATGTGCAGGCCGTCACGCAGGGGCACGATGCGCTCGGCGAAGTGACGCTGAAGGTCGATTTCGGCGATGGACGCTTGATTACGGGCAAAGGCGCGAGCACCGACGTGATCGAGGCCAGTGCGCGGGCGTATCTGAATGCGATCAACCGGACGTTCATCCGGCGGGAGTTGGGCGAGCAGGCGCAGGGGGTTTAGGGGAGTTGAGGGTTGAGAGTTGAGGGTTGAGGGTTTGGGGTAGGGACGAGCGGCTCGCTCGTCCGTTTGGATCGGGCGGACACGCGGGCCGCGTGTCCCTACCTTGCTGCACATGGCGGACAGGTTGGCGGCGCTACAGTTTTGCAAGCGAGATGCAGCGAAATACGTCTGCACCCGGGGCATCGGGCGCGAGCTCTGCGAGTGATTGGAGCGAGCTGGTTTCCCAACCGAGTTCACCGGCCCACATGGCCAGATCCTCGAAGTTCACATCGGCGGTGATGTCTTGGCGTCCGGGTAGCTCGTAAACGGACTCCTCGTGCTGGCGATTTTGGTCGCGATAAGCGCGCAAGGTTCCGGTCGGGCGGCGGTGATAGATTTCCTTCGCCGCGCCGCCGTAGTCGATGGTGAGCATGGCGCCTTCATGCCAGAAGGGGACCATGGCCTGCATCCAACGATGCACGGATTCGAAGACTTCGACCCTTTGTTGGTCCGGCCAATCGTGGGTGAAGACGGCCGAAGCGGGCAGGGGACGTTGTGGTGGGAGGAAGACCTCGGCTAGCTTGCCATCGGCCACTTGCAAATGAAGTTCGGTCCAAATGTTGTCGTCTTTCCGGAACACACGACAGGGAAAGGCATCGAGGAATTCGTTGTGGTAGATCAACGCGTGCCCCTCGCACGCGGCTAGCGCCTCTTCGACCGTTGAATGCCAGGTGCCTCGCCCGCGTTTCTGCTGCTCTGCGCGCAAAGGCTCCGACGTCTCCACCAAATGCAGATCGACCTTGCGCTTCCCGAACCATCCGAAGCTTTTTATCACCGCTGAAGCCAAGGCGCCGGAACCGGGCCCGCATTCGATCACATTGAACCGCTGCCAACCGCGCCGGTCGGCCTCCTCGCGCAACCATTGTCCAATCGCTTCGCCCAACGCCGGGGTCAGCTGCGGAACCGTGGTGAAATCCCCGCGACTCCCGATCGTCCGGACATTACGCGTGTAATAGCCATCCTGCGGATGGTGCAGGGCGATCCCCATGAAGGTATCGAACGGAATCGTCCCGCCGTTTTCATCGAGCGCAGATTGCAAAGCTTGGCGGACGGTGGGCATCACGGGCAGATTGTCGCGGTGGACCCGCGGCAACTGCCCATTTACGAGATTGAGGACCGCGTCGTCGAGGCGGCGAAGGCGCAATCGCGGTTGATTCTGCGTGCGCCGACTGGCTCGGGCAAATCGACGCAGGTGCCGCAGATGTTGCTCGATCGGGTGTTGTCCGGTGCCGGACAGATTATCGTCCTGCAACCGCGCCGCATGGCGGCACGGATGCTGGCCGCGCGCGTGGCACAGGAGCGGGGGGAGTCCCTCGGCCAGACGGTCGGCTATCAGGTGCGCATGGAGGGCAAAAGCTCCGCGCAAACGCGCATCCTTTACATCACGGAAGGCATTCTGCTCCGCCGCATGATCGGCGACCCGGAGTTGCACGGGGTAGCGGCTGTGGTCTTCGACGAATTCCACGAGCGGCACCTTTACGGCGATATCACCCTGGCGCGGGCGCTGGATTTGCAGGAGTCCGCGCGGCCCGATCTCAAGCTCGTGGTCATGTCGGCCACCTTGGAAGTCGGTGCACTGGAAAAATACCTCGCACCCTGCCAAGTGCTCGAATCGGCGGGGCGGACCTTTCCGGTCGAAATCCGCCACGCCGAGCGGTCGCCGGGCGACACGCCGCCGTGGGAACTGGCCGCGGAGGCTCTCGCGGCACATGCCCCGGCATCCGGTCACGCGCTGGTTTTTATGCCGGGGGCTTATGAAATCCAGCGGACCATGGCGGAAATCCGGGCGACCTCCGCGCTGCGCGACTTCGCGGTCTTCGCCCTGCACGGCGAAATGCCGCCGCGCGAGCAGGATGAGGCAGTCGCGCCGGGCGGCGGACGCAAGATCATCGTCTCGACCAATGTGGCCGAGACCTCGCTGACCATCGAGGGCGTGACTCTCGTGGTCGACAGCGGCTTGGCCCGCATGGCGTGTCATGATGCACGGCGCGGGATCAATACCTTGCTGGTGGAAAAAATCAGCCGCGCGTCCGCCGATCAGCGTGCCGGGCGGGCGGGGCGCACCGCGCCGGGGTGTTGTGTGCGGCTCTGGATGATGAAGGACCACGAACAACGGGAGGAGAGCGAGTTGCCCGAAGTGAAGCGGCTGGATTTGGCCGAGGTGGTGCTTTCGCTCAAAGCCGCGGGGGTCGGGGATTTGACCCGATTCCGCTGGCTCGAACCGCCCGAACCGCGGGCTTTGGCGCGGGCCGTGGAATTGTTGGGCGATCTCGGGGCTCTCGACCACGGAGGGCACATCACGGACCTCGGACGTCGCATGATCGCCTTTCCGGTGCATCCGCGTTACGCGCGTCTGCTTCTCGAGGCGGAGAGGCTGGGTTGTGTCAAAGCCGCCTGTTGGTTGGCCTCCCTCACGCAAGGACGCGGGCTGTTGGTCAAAAGTACTTCGCGCGAGATGGACAAGCGTCGTGACGAAATGCTCCGGGACGGGGCGGATTCCGATGTTTTGGTGCAACTGCGTGCCTTTTCGGTCGCCCGCAAGTCCGGCTTTGATCCGGCGCGGGGCCGTGCGCTCGGCATCCACATGCAATCGGCGCGTCAGGCCGCGCAGCTGGCCGAGAAATTCGAGGATATCGCGCACGGCGAGGGGCTCAATCTGACCGACGATCCGCCGCCGGAGCATTCGATTGAAAAATGCATGCTCGCCGCCTTTCCCGACCATCTGGCCAAGCGTCTCGATCGGGGGACCCTGCGCTGTGATCTGGTCCACGCGCGGCGCGGGACGCTGGCGCGCGAGAGCGTGGTGACCAACGAACTTTTGGTCGCCGGCGAAATCACGGAGATCGGCGGACGTGAGGGCGACGTGCAGACCTTGCTCACCCTGGCCTCACCGGTACGCGAGGAGTGGTTGCAGGAAATGTTTCCGGAGGAATTTTCGGACGAGGTCGCGACGATGTTTGATCCGATCACCCGCGGGGTGACCGCGCGGCGCGTCACGTGTTTCCGCGATCTCGTATTGCGCTCCGGGCCCGGCGGCGAACCCGATCCGGCCATGGCGGCGAAGATCTTTGCCGACAAGGTGATCGCGGGAGATTTGTCGCTCCCGCTCTGGAATGACTCAGTCGAGCAATGGATCGCGCGGTTGAACTGCCTCGCGGAGTGGAGGCCGGAATTGGAATTGCCGCGGATCGGGGAGGAGGAAAGACGTTTTCTCTTCGAGCAGTTGGCGCAGGGTGTGACCAACTATAGGGCGTTGAAGGACAAAGATCCCTGGACGGTGCTGCGTGGCTGGCTCTCCGCCGGGCAACTCGCCGCGCTCGACGCCTACGCCCCGGACAAAATCAAACTGCCCGGAGGCCGCCATGCGCGTCTGGTCTATGCGGCGGGTCAGGCGCCGGTCATGGCTGCGCGCGTGCAGGATCTTTACGGGGTGGAAGCCCCGCTCACCGTGGCGGGCGGAGGTCAACGGGTGCGGGTGGAAATTCTCGCCCCGAACCAACGTCCGATCCAAGTGACCGACGACCTGGGCAGCTTTTGGAAAAACACCTACCCGCAAATCCGTCCGGAATACGCACGGCGGTATCCGAAGCACGAGTGGCGGTAGGTCTTCTCCGGAGGGGAAACTACTCGCGCGCCAAGCGGGCGGGTGGCAGATTGTATCGGAGCATGGCCACTGATTCAGCAGGGCAGTCGGCGCCGTTGCGGGTGGAAAGCAGCGGCAGCGAGACGATTTTGGCTTTGTCCGGGACGCTCGATGACGCGGCGGTGGCGCGTTGTTGGTCACGCGCCCTCGGTGCGGCGAGGACCTCGCAGGGTCCCGTGCGGGTGGACTGTGCACGGGTTGACTACTGCGGCGGAGCCGGGTTTGCCCTGCTGGTTGCCCTGGCGGAAATGGCGGAGGAGAGAAAGCAGTCCTTCGTGGTGGACGATCTCGCTCCGCAATTCCGTTCCATGTATGACGGCATCGACCGTTCGAAGCTCGGGCAGACCGAAACACCGCAGCGCGAAAAATACGGACCGGTGGCCTCGGTCGGTCAGGCGGTGGCGGACCGTGCCGCGGAGTGGCGCGAGGAGACGGAATTTGTCGGCGAAGTCGGCGTGGGTCTGGCCGGTTTGGGCCGCGAGCCGCGCCGGCTCCGGCTTCGCGAGTGGTGGGTCATGGTGGAAAAGGCCGGGACGAATGCCCTGCCCATCGTGGCCTTGATCAGCTTCCTGATGGGCATGATCATGGCTTTCCAGGCGGCCATGCCGATGCGGCAATTCGGGGTGGATCTTTTCGTGGTCAATCTGGTCGCCCTAGCCATCACGCGGGAGCTTGGTCCATTGATGACGGCCATCGTGCTGGCGGGACGCTCGGGCTCGGCCTTTGCCGCGGAGATCGGAACGATGAAGGTCAACGAAGAGGTGGCGGCGTTGACCACCATGGGGCTCAGCCCGGTCCGTTTCCTTGCCGTACCGCGCGTGCTGGCCGGTATCGTGGTCACTCCGGTGTTGACCGTCTATTCCATGGCCATCGGGGTGGCCGGCGGGTTGGCCGTCATGATGATGCTCGGCTTCCCCCTGGCCACGCTGATGCACCAGCTTTCCGGCTCGCTGCGGGTCGACGACGTGCTGGCCGGGTTGATCAAATCATTTTTCTTCGGCGCGGTGGTGGCCGGGGTGGGTTGCCTGCGCGGCCTGCAGACCGGGGCGGGGGCCGCCGCGGTGGGCGACTCGACGACGCGGTCGGTGGTGACGGCCATTTTTCTCATCGTCCTGCTCGATGCGGTTTTTGCCGTGATTTATTACCAGTTGAAATTCTGAGCGATGCAGGAAGAAAAAATCATCGAGGTGAGAAGATTGTCGGCCGGCTATGCGGGGCGCACCATCCTCAGCGAAGTGTCCTTCGACGTGCGGCAAGGGGAAATTTTCATCATCCTCGGCGGATCCGGATCCGGCAAAAGCACGCTCTTGAAGAACATGATCGGGTTGTATCCGGCGATGTCCGGCGAAGTTCTCATCCGCGGCGAAAACATGATCGGCGCTGTGGGCGCGGTACGGGAACGTTTGCTTAGACAGTTCGGCGTGATGTACCAGGGCGGGGCGCTTTTTGGATCGATGACCCTGGCCGAAAACGTGGCGCTGCCGCTGGAGGAGTGCACGCGGCTGCCCCGGGAAGCGCGGGCGCTGCTGGCGCGGCTCAAGCTGCAGCAGGTCGGCCTGGGACAATTCGCCGATTATCTGCCATCCGAAACAAGCGGCGGCATGGTCAAGCGTGCCGCGGTGGCGCGAGCCATGGCGCTGGATCCGGGGATTCTTTTCCTCGACGAGCCTTCGGCCGGGCTGGACCCAATCACCTCGGCCGGGTTGGACGAATTGATCCGGGCGTTATCCCGCGACTACGGGATAACCTTTGTCATCGCCAGCCATGAACTGGCCAGCGTCTATGCCATCGGCGACCGTGCGATCCTGCTGGAGAACGGGGGCATTGCGGCCGAAGGTAGTCCCGTGCAATTGCGCGACAACCCGCCCAACGACTACGTGCGGGCCTTTTTCCGCCGGGAACCGGAAAGGGCGCGCGCGGCCTGACCCGAACCATGTCCACCCGAGCCAACTATTTCAAAATCGGCGTCTTTGTGCTGGCGGGCTTCGCACTCCTGGCCGGAGCGCTTATTTTTCTGGGAGCGGGCAACGTTTTTCGTCCGCGCATCTACCTCGAGACGTATGTCGACGGAACGGTGCAGGGAATAGATTTGGGTTCTCCGGTCAAATTCCGCGGCGTGCAGATCGGGCGCATCTCGAAGGTGGATTTCTGCTTCAATGTTTACGGTCCGCAGCCGGGTGACGAGCGCCTCGACTATGTCTATCTCGAGATGGAAGTGGACGTGCAGGTCTTTCGCGGGATGTTCACGGAGGATATCACGCCCGTGGTCGAGCAGGCGGTGGAGCAGGGCCTGCGGGTCAAACTGCAGCCGCAGGGGGTGACCGGATTGAATTTTGCCGAACTCAACTACGTGTCCGATCCCGCACTTTTTCCTCCGCTGAAAATCTGGTGGACGCCGCAGCACCACTACATTCCGTCCGCCCCGGGAACTTTGACCAGCCTGGTCGAGTCGTTGAGCAAGCTGATGGACACCTTTGGCGGGCTGGAGTTGGGTCCGACGCTCAAGGGGGTCGATCTGGCGCTGAAGAACTTCAATGCCACGCTTGAAGGATTCAGCGGCAGCATGGACAAGTTGGATTTGTCCAAGTTGAGCACCGACTTGCAGGCGGTTTTGACCGAGTTGCGCCTCAAAGTGGATCAGGTGCCGGTGGAGAAGCTCAGCGCGGACGGGATGAAAATGATGCAGTCGTTGACCACGGTGGCAGGGGAAATGCAAAGGCTGGTCGACGCCTTGCAGACCAATCCCCTGCTCAATACCGACGCGGTCGGGGCGATCGTCGGGGACTTCCAAGCCACGGCGGAAAACTTCCGCGTGCTGAGCGAAAATTTGCGCGAATACCCCTCGCAAATGCTTTTCGGCGAGCCTCCCAAGCGCTCGCGCTTCGATCCGGCAGGCAAGCCGGGGCGGCGATGAAAGCGCGGAGGATCTTGCCGGCCTGTTTGGGCCTGTGCCTGGTGGCCTCGTGCAGCTTGCGCCAGCCGGCCGTGACCACGGTGGATTATGCTTTCGATATCCCGGCCTCGGCGCGCGGTCCGGCAGTATCGCGATCGGTTTCCGTGCTCCCTTTCACGGCCGGGCCGAAGGCCTCCGGGCAAATGCTTCTCTACCGGGTCGGGGACACGCGTTACGAGCGCGACTTCTACAACCGCCTGCTTGCACCGCCGCCCCAGATGCTGACCGTGGCCCTACGGCGCTTCCTCTCCCAAGCCCGCGCGGGCCAGATCCGGGAGCCCGGGGCGCCGCTTGGTTCCGATCTGCTGGTGCAACCGCGTTTGGTCGAACTCTATGCCGATTACCGCGACGAGAAGCGTCCAAGCGCCATCGTGACCATGATTGTGGTTTTGATCGCGCGCGATGCGGGCGGGAACAAGGAAATTTTCGAGCGTACCTATCGTCGATCGGTCCCGATGAAAGTTATTTCTCCGGCTGCGGCGGTGGACGCGTGGAGCGAGGGGATCGGGCAGATTTACCGCGAATTCACAACGGACCTGCGGCGGGCAGACGGCTGACGCTGCACTCGGGTCAGAAACTGAGATTCGTGCCGATGAAAAGCACGTTCTGGGTGTAGTTGCCCCGCAGGTTTTCGTTGGAAGAAAAGAGCCCGGTGATGCTGCCGCCAATGTTGAACGACCAGACTTGGTTGATGGCGAAGTTCAAGTTCAGACCGGTGTTGTAGACTTCGGTGGTGTAATCGGGAACCACGCCATCAGGCTGGTCGTAAAAATTGTTCTGGTAGTTGAAGAAGAGGCTGCCGCTCAAACGGCGTCCGAAGGCATGCTGCAGGGTGAGGCCGCTGAGGAACTGCTGGTCTTGGGTGTAGCCCGCCTGGCTGGCCGCGGTGGTGCCGTAGCGGGCATTGAACGCCACGACGGTCTGGGGGCGCAGGGAATAATTCAGCTCCAGTTGGCCGAACGGACCGAGATAAGTGGAAGTTCCCCCCGTGACCGGTACCTGACTGACCCGCTGTTCGGCGCCGGCGCGGAAGTTGAGCACCGACCGCGGGTTGAGGGTGTGGTTGATTCCGAGGAGGAGAAAATTACCGACACTGTCATAATTCTCGACCTCCCAGAAGGTGCGGGTGTTAAACCGGTATTCGCAAACGACCGAGGTGGACGGCTTCCAGAGATACAAAAACTGCTGGTCGAAGGTCTGATCGACCCGGCTGAAGTCGGCGCCCAAGGGCTCGGTGTAGTAAAAGATCAGCGTGTCAAAACCCGTGATGGTCTCGAGCTTGGGCAGCCACCGGTAGCTGACAGCGAAGGAGTTGTCGCTGATCACATAGTTCCCGAAGAAGGTGTCCGACGCCCCGACAATGGTGAAGCTCGGTTGAGAGGAAAGGATCGTGTTGCTGTTGAAGGAGAGGTCGAGTCGCTCGGTGACCGCGTAGTCGACGTCGAGGTTCAGTGCTCCATTGGGATAGATGCCGTCATTCTGCAGCTCGCTGTTGTTGTAGTAGTACGCCGCTCCCAGGTCGAAACCGAAAATGATGTCGAGGCGCGAGCCGCCGAGGACCAGATCGACACCGCCCCCGATGTCGGTGTAAAGGCTTTCAACCACGTTATCCGTCGCGTAGGTCACGTTGCTGTTGTAGCCCTGCTGCACCGTGAAGCTGTAGCGGAATTCGATCCCGCCGGAATCGAAGCGCCCGCCGGCATCCACCTCCTCGGTTTCGCTCCCGGCCGTGCCCACCGTTTCGAAAGCAGCCTCGGCCTCCGCCTCCGTGATGACTTCAGGCTCGGACGGGGGGGGAGCCGGGGGTGGTTGCTCGACGCCAAAGGCCGTTTCGCCCAGTTCGGGCAGAGCCAAGTCGGAGGTTTCGGCCTCGCCCATGGTGGTGGTCTCGACCGGACCGGAGGTGGAAGGCGCTTGCTCGGTGAAGGTTTGGCCCGAGGCAGAATCGCGAACCGGATAGGTCATGCGGAACTGAGGGGTCTCCACCTCTGATTCCGAGGCGGCATTCTCAGGTGCGGGCTGGCCCTCCTCGGCCAGAGCGGAGCACGGCACCGCTGCCACGGAGAGAACGGCGACGAACAAAATGGAGCGGTGCAGGGACATCGGGAAGCAAACAGCGACCGCACCATCTACCGGAAACACCCCTGCGCGAACAGCGTAAATACTCTTTGGCGACCGCGCCGGACCAATGGTCAGACCCGGCGCATGACGGTGTCCTGGACGAAAAGTTGGCCGGTTTCGCGGTAGTCGAGCGTGTAATGGAGACCCCGGCTTTCTTTGCGGCTGAGCGCACAATCGACGATGAGGGCGGCGACGGTGACCAGATTGCGCAGCTCGAGGAGATCGGTGGTGACTTTGAAATTCCAGTAGAATTCTTGGACCTCTTTTTGCAGGTTGCGCAGGCGGGTGGCGGCGCGCTGGAGGCGTTTGTCGGTGCGGACAATGCCGACGTAGTCCCACATCAGGCGGCGGATTTCATCCCAATTGTGGTAGATCACGACCAACTCGTCCACATCGACCACGCGGCCGGGCCGCCATTCGGGGAGTTGGATGGGATCGGTCGGTCGGTGGTTTTTCGTCGCTTTGAGAAAGGCCCGGTGGGCGAAGACGAGGGCTTCGAGCAGCGAATTGCTGGCCAGACGGTTGGCCCCGTGCAGTCCGGTGCAGGCGACCTCGCCGATGGCGAAGAGGCCGCGCAGGGTGGTCTCGCCCTGGTCATTGGTTTTCACGCCACCGCACTGGTAGTGGGCGGCGGGCACCACGGGAACGGGTTGGGTGGCGATGTCGATGCCGAGGTCGGCGCAGGTTTCGTAGATTTTGGGGAAGCGCTCCCGCAGGAATTCGCGCGGCTGGTGCGTGATGTCGAGGAAAACGCACTTCGCGCCGGTGCGCTTCATTTCGGCGTCGATGGCGCGGGCCACGATGTCACGCGGGGCGAGATCTTTCAGCGCATGGTAACCCGCCATGAATGCCGTGCCCTGCCCGTCGACCAGGCGCGCGCCTTCCCCCCGCACGGCTTCGCTGATGAGGAAGGACTTGGCCTCGGGATGGAAGAGGCACGTCGGGTGGAACTGGATGAATTCCATGTTGCTGACCGCCGCGCCGGCCCGCCACGCCATGGCCACTCCGTCGCCTGAGGCGATGTCGGGATTGGTGGTGTAAAGGTAGACTTTGCCGCAGCCCCCGGTGGCCAGCACGATGCGGTCGCTGCGCAGGGTGAGTACCTCGCCGGATTTTTCGTCGAGGACGTAGACGCCGACCACCCGGTCCTCGGTGGCGTAGCCGAGCTTTCCGGTGGTGATAAGGTCGATGGCCATATGGTCTTCGAGGACAGTGATGGAGGGATGATGCTCGACCGCGGCAACGAGGGTTTTTTCGATTTCCAGACCCGTGAAGTCATGGGCGTGCAGGATGCGGCGCTTGGAATGCCCGCCCTCGCGTCCGAGGTCGAGCTCCGTGCCCCCTTCAGGTTTTTCCCGCAGGTCGAAGGACATGCCGAGTGCGACCAACTCCTTGATGCGGTCGGGACCCTCGCGGACAACGAGGTTGACGATATCCTCGTGGCAGAGGCCTGCACCCGCCTCGAGGGTGTCCTTGGTGTGCAGATCGAAGGAGTCTTCCGGACTGGTCACGCAGGCCACCCCGCCTTGAGCCCACGCGGTGTTGGTCGTGGCTTTGGCCCGTTTGGTCACCACGGCCACCGTCCCGTGGGTGGCGGCCTTGAGGGCGTAGGTCAGGCCGGCGATGCCCGAGCCGATGACGATGTGGTCAAATTTTTCCATGCCGCGCCGCGAGGCGCACGTTGTCGATGAGTCGTGTTTCGCCGATTTTCACCGCGGCGGCAAGCACGGCGGGGCGGTCGAGCGTTTGCAAGGAAGCCAGCGTTTCGGCATCGACCACCTCGACATACTCGGGCACGGATCCGGTCCCTTGGGTGATGAGCGCGGTGGCCGTGGCAATCGCTTCCTGCGGCGAACTCTTTTCCGCCGCCGTGCGGAGGGCGGCAGGGAAAGCTGCGGCGCGGCGGCGTTCTTCCGGCGCGAGGTAGCGGTTGCGCGAACTCAGGGCGAGGCCGTCCGTCTCGCGCACCGTGGGACAGCCGATAATTTCCAAGCCGGGGAAAAGGTCGCGGGCCATGCGGCGGACGACGGCCAACTGCTGGAAATCCTTCTCGCCGAAAATGGCGGCGTCCGGGCGGGTCAGATGGAAAAGTTTGGCCACCACGGTGCAAACTCCACGGAAGTGGCCGGGGCGGCGGGCCCCGCACAGCCCGCGCGAGAGCACTGTTTCCTCCACGAAGGTCGAGTTGCCGGGCGGATACATTTCCGGCACGGAGGGAGCGAACACGGCGTCGGCACCATGCGCGTGGCACCGCGCGTGGTCGGCCTCGAACGGGCGCGGGTATTTGTCCAAATCTTCGTGGGGGGCGAACTGGGTCGGGTTGACAAAGATGCTGACCATGACCGTACCACCTTCGCTGGCCCGGTTCCGCGCGGCATCAATCAGGGCGGCGTGGCCTTTGTGCAGCGCGCCCATGGTCGGGACGAGGACAACAGGCGAAGGGGCGCTGGCGCGGAAAGAAACCAATTCCGCCAGCGTGCCGAGGGTGCGCATGGGTTGCGCCCGGCGGTCAGTTACCGGCCGGCGCGGCAGCGGGAGCTTCGGTCGTTTCGACAACGACTTCTTCAATCGACACCGGATCGGTGGTCACCACGGTGGGAGCTGCGGCGGTTTCGGGTGTTGTCGCGGCGGCGGGCTCTGCTGCGGCCGGCGCGACCGCTTGGGGCACGGGCTGGCCGAGGAGTTCTTTCTGGATGGTCGTTTCGCCGGTGCCACGTTTGGCATAAATGATGGCCAACAGGAGGGTGAGGGCGAAGAAGACGATACCGAGCCAAACCGTGAATTTTTGCAGCACATGCGTGGTTTGCGCACCGAAAATGTTGTCCGTCATTCCCCCCCCGAAGGCGGCACCGAGCCCCTCATTCTTCGGGCGCTGCATGAGGACGACCCCGACCATGAGAACGCAGGCCAGCACGTGAAAGGCGATGAGGATGGGAATTAAAACCGACATGAACCGTGCAAATTGGCAGTAGCCGGCCCGGATGTAAAGACGTTACCGGCCGCAGGGGTTGGTTCGCCCGCCTCGGGTCGGGCCTGGGTCGGCCGGAGGTGCAAAGCAGGCGTGAAATGGTTTCCGCGTTGATCTTTTCTGGTGGAATGCCCTAAGTCTCGGTCTGTGAACGTCTCTGATCTGAGGGAAATCCTGCAATACGTCCCGCGGTTCCGCGAAAAGATTTTCGTGGTATCTATCGACGGCGAAATTGCCGCTTCGCCCAATTTTGCCAATATTCTGCTCGATCTGGCCGTGCTGCGTTCGCTGAGCATCCGGGTTGTGCTGGTGCACGGCGCGAGCCTTCAGGTGCAGGAGGCGGCCGAACGCGCCGGGACCAAAGCGAGTAACACGGACGGCACCGGCATCACGGACGAGGCCACGCTGGAGTTAAGCATTGGTGCGGCCATGCGGTTGACCCATGAAATCCTCGAAGGTTTGGCCTCCGTCGATTTGCGGGCCGCCTACGCCAACGCGGTCATTGCGCACCCTGCCGGCATTCTCGGCGGAGTCGACCAAGGCCACACCGGGCGGATCGAGCGGGTCGACGTCAAGTGCCTCCACATGCTGCTGCACGAGGGCATTATTCCCGTGGTGCCGCCGCTCGGCTTTGATGGCGAGGGACACACCTACCGGGTCAATTCCGACCATGCGGCGGCGGAACTCGCCGAGGCCCTCCATGCGGCCAAGGTGGTTTATTTGTCGGCCGACGCCAAATTGCCCGGTGGCGCGTCCTTGCCGCGGCAACTGGGCATCGCGGAGGCCGAGGAGTTGTTGAAAAAGAGGAAGAACGGCGAGGCGCCGAATCTTTATTCGAAGGTCGACTATGGTGCGAAGGCTTGCCGGCAGGGTGTGTCGCGGATCCACATCCTGGATGGCACAGTCGACGAGGCTTTGCTCGACGAGGTGTTCAGCAACGAGGGGATCGGGACCATGATCTACTCGAATGAATACCAGCAAATCCGGAAAATTTTCAAAAAAGACGTGAGGGCCGTGATGTCGCTTATCCGGCAATCGATGGACAGCGAGGAACTTGTGCGGCGGACACGGGCCGACATTCTCGAGCAGATGCAGGATTTTTGGGTGCTGGAAATCGACGGCAAGGTAATGGGCTGCGTCGCGCTGCACGTCTCTCCGGCCGAGGGTTGCGGCGAACTCGCCTGTCTTTACGTGCAGAAGGAGCACGAGAACGAGGGGCACGGACGGAAGCTGATGGCTTTCGTCGACAACCTCGCACGGGAAAAAGGCGTCCGGCAATTGTACGCCCTCAGCACGCAGGCATACAAATATCTGCAAATCAAAGGCGGCTTCCGCGAGTCCTCGCCGGACATCATGCCCGCGGCGCGTCGCATGCAGTACGACGCCGACGGCCGGCAGTCCAAGGTCCTGGTCAAGGATCTGGCCTGAGGTGCCCGGCATGGAAGGCGTCCACACCCATTTTCTGTGGATCGATTGGGTGGTGCTGGCGGTTTATTTGCTGCTGACCACGTGGATCGGCCACGCGCTGCGCGGCAAACAGTCGACCATGCAGGATTTTTTCCTCGCCGGCCGCTCCCTGCCCTGGCCCGCGGTGAGCGGTTCGATTGTTGCCACGGAAATCAGCGCGATCACCTTCGTTGGCGTGCCGGGCATAGTTTTCGCCGCGGGTGGCGACTTCACCTACCTGCAGTGGGGGATCGGTTCCGTACTGGCGCGGTTCATTGTGGGTATCTGGTTTGTCAAAGTCTTCTACGAGCGCGGCATCTTCAGTCCCTACGACTACATGCAGGCGCGCCTCGGCGCGGGCGCGCGCGTCTTGACCACCTCGCTCTTTTTCGTCGGGTCGATCCTCGGGCAAGGCGTGCGTCTGCTTGTCACCGCACTCATCTTGTGGACGGTCACCGGCCTGGCTTTCGAATGGTGCATTGTCATCATCGGAATCTTCGCCATCGGATGGACGCTGATGGGGGGAATGACCACGGTGATTTGGACCGATGTGATCCAGTTCTTCGTCTTCATTGGCGGTGGGTTGCTCGCCTTCATCCTGCTCATGGCGGGCATCGATGGCGGCTTCGCGGCGTTCGTTGCCGAGGCGGGGGCGGCCGGCAAGTTGCGCTTGCTCGACCTTTCGACCAATCCCGATGTGCAGTTCACTTTGTGGGTCGGATTGCTCGCCATGCCGTTCCAGAATGTGGCCGCCTTCGGGACCGACCAACTCAACGCGCAGCGCATGTTCTGCTGCCGCAATGCGGCGGATGCTTCCAAGGCGATCATTGCCAGCAGCATCTCCCTCCTGGTCACCGTGCTCATGCTGGCGGTCGGCGCGGCGCTCTTTGTCTACTACCAGCAGCGCCCGCCGACCCCCGGCGAGGCAGCGCTCTTTGCCAAGGACACCGACTCGGTTTTTCCCGTCTGGATCACCACGGTCATTCCGCCGGGCTTGAGCGGGCTCATTCTCGCGGGGGCGTTTGCCGCCGCGATTTCGAGTTTGGATTCGGCCTTGGCGGCCTTGTCGCAGACCTCGATGGCCCTGTGGCATGGCAAGGATGGACTCGAGGCCGCCGACCAGAAGCACCTGCTCAAGCAATCGCGCTTCGCCGTGGTCGGGTGGGGGATCGCACTCATTCTTGTCGCCATCGGATTGCAAGCGGTGCGCGGGCAGATCAATCTACTTTCGCTCGCCTTCGGCATGGTCGCCTACACCTACGGGCCGATGTTGGCGGCCTTCCTCCTCGCTTTGAGTCCGCTCCGGCGCGATATCCGCGGCCTCATCATCGGCACGGTCATTTCCGTCCTGCTCGTGCTGTGGGTGCGTCCGGATCTTTACAACATTCTCGCCGCGTTGGGCGCGATCACGACCGAACAAGCCGCCGCATGGCGCCCGAAAATCAATTTTGCTTGGCTTTATCCCATCACTTGTTTGCTCACCCTGGCCTGCGGTATTGCTCTCGGTCGGAAAAATCAAACCCCGCGCGTGACGTAGCGAGGTCAAGTGATTTTGAGAAAAAGTTTACCAGCGCTGCAAAAGTCTTGAGCGCGAATTTTACGACCGATACGATGCGTTTGTGCCGCCGAGAGAAATTCAGGAAGCCTGTGAACAACTTGTGAATACATGTCATGCGGTTTTCGGCCTCCGGCTCCAGTCGAATAGTCTCATGTTGCTTTCACCTTACCTGCGGTCCTCTTACTTGACCCGAGGATGCGGAGGAGGGGAATGCAGCGTGGGCCGGATTTAACAGAACAACTTCATGCCCCGCCCCCTTTCCCCGCGCTCCAAAAGCCGCCTCCGCCCAGTCGCCCCGGCCCGCTCCAACCGCTCTTTGTCCGCTCCCGCTTCCGGCGCCCCGCCCGCCACGGTGAATAACTCTGTCCCCGACGCAGGTCTGGAAGTCCTCTGGACTCAGATTTCATCGGCCTTGAGGGCGGAATTGGGGGAGGGAGTTTACGACCGGTGGTTTGCCACCTTGCGCTTGGCCGAGGCCGATGCGCGCGAGATCACCCTGGTTATTCCGAACAGCATTTACCAGGTTTGGATCGAGAGCAATTACGGCTCGCAGTTGCAGGCTTCGTTGATGACCGTTTTCGGGGCCAAACGGAAGATTACCTTCCGGGTCGAAAACGGCCACGTCAGTGAGCCTGTTGTTCCCGCCGAAGCCATCGAGCCCGAAGAACCGGCGGAAGCAGCCGGAGCTGCCGGCGTCAGGGGGCTCAATCCCCATTACGTCTTTGATACCTTCGTGGTCGGAGTCAACAGTGAATTCGCCCACGCTGCCTGCCTGGCCGTGGCCAAATCCCCGGCCCGCACCTACAATCCACTCTTCATTCACGGCGGGGTCGGTCTCGGCAAGACCCATCTCTTGCAGGCCATCGGCCATCACTTGGCGGCCTTGCGCCGCGGCACCAAGGTGGCCTACGTGCGCAGCGAAACGTTCACCAACGAATTCATCAACGCCATCCAGACGAATTCCCTGGTCAAATTCCGTCGCCGCTACCGCCAAGCCGACATCCTGCTCATCGACGACATCCAGTTCCTGGCCGGCAAGGAGCGCTCGCAGGAGGAATTTTTTCACACTTTCAATTCGCTCTTCGAGGGCCGCAAACAGATCGTTCTTTCCAGCGACCAACCGCCCAGCGAGATCTCCCAATTGGAGCAGCGCCTTGTTTCACGCTTCGAGTGGGGCCTCACCGCCGAACTCCAACCGCCGGACATGGAAACGCGTCTCGCTATTTTGCGCAAAAAGGCGGCCGGCCTGGAGGTCAGTCTGCCGGCCCATGTCCTCGAATACCTCGCCCACCGCATCAAGTCGAACGTCCGCCGCCTTGAGGGTGCGCTGCTCCGCGTGGCATCTTTTTCGTCCCTCAGCGGACGTCCCCTGACCGACGAGTCGATCGAGCACGTCTTGCGCGACATCCTGCAAGAGGAGGCCCGCCGTGCGGTTTCCATCGACCAAGTCCAGCGCAAGGTCGCCGAGCATTACGATGTCCGCCTGGCCGACATGACGAGCAAACGCCGTCCGGCCAACATTGCCTTCCCGCGGCAGGTGGCCATGTTCATTTCCCGCCGGCTGACCAAATCCTCCCTCCAGGATATTGGCGAGGCTTTCGGCGGTCGGGACCATGGCACCGTAATCCACGCTTGCAAGACGGTGCAGGGGCGCATGGACAAGGAAGAGAACCTGCGCCAGGTTGTCCGCTTCCTCCAAACCGCCCTGCAAAGGTAAAGAAGGCTTTGACAGCCGAGGTTTATTTTCGGACATAAAACACCTCCGACTGCGTTCTGTGCAGTCACCCACACGAGCCAACATGAAATTCAACATCTCGCAGGAGGCCTTCGCCGAGGGACTGCAAAACGCGGTCAGCGCAGTCAACTCGCGCAGCACGCTACCCATTCTCTCCAATGTCCTGCTCCAAGCTTCCAACGGCGAACTTATCCTCACCGCAACCGACCTCGACTTCACGGTCCGGACCAAGGCCGAAGCCAAAGTGGGCAAATCGGGGTCAACCACCTTGCCAGCCCGGCGCTTGAGCACCTTGGTCAAGGATCTCACCAAGACCGATATCGAGGTCGAGGTGGACGGCAAAAACATGGCCACCATGAAAAGCGGGGCCGGCGTTTACAAAATCTTCGGCCTGCCCGAGGCCGAGTTCCCCGGTCTTCCCGCCTTCGAAGGGGCCGTCGAATTCAAGCTCAAGGCGTCCGATCTCAAAGACGGTCTGCGCAAAACGCATTACGCCATTTCCCTCGACGAAACCCGCTACGTGCTCAACGGCATCTTTTTCTCTTTCAAAGGCGACAAGCTCACCCTCGTGGCGACCGATGGCCGCCGTCTTGCCTTGGCCGAAGTCAACGACCTGGAAATTCCCCCCAGCCAGGAACGGGAATTCATCGTCCGGACCAAAGCGGTCACCGAATTGATGCGTGCCCTCAAGGACGATGGCGAGGTCACGGTGCGCATCTCGCAGAACATGGTGCAGTTCGACTGCGGTCCGACCACCTTGATTTCCAAACTGGTCGAAGGCAACTACCCGAATTACCTCCAAGTCATCCCGACCAAAGTCAACGAACGCGTCACGGTCGAGCGCGAGACCCTGCTCAACGCGGTCCGCCGCGTCTCCCTCCTCAACACCGAAAAAACCGCTTCCGTCCGCCTCAATTTCACCAAAGGCAAAATCGAGATCACCTCGAACACCCCGGAGGTGGGCGAGGCCCGCGAGGAAATGGCGGTCAACTACAAGGGCAAAGACATCTCGATCGCTTTCAACCCCGAATTCCTCATGGCCCCGCTGCGCTATCTCGGCGAGGACGAAGTTCATTTCGAGCTCATCGACGACATCAGCCCCGGCGTGATCAAGATCAACGCCCCCTTCGTCTATGTGCTCATGCCCATGCGGGTCGGGGCCTGACCTCGCCTCGCTGTGCTTCGGAGCCTCTTTGCCACCACGACTCTGCTTGTCGTTGCCGTGGGACAGGCCGCGGCCTCCAGCGGGATCAAAATCACCGACGCCGAAGCCGACCGTATCGGCCAGAAAATCTGGCGCAATGAATGCGCGGGTACCCGCGACGGCCTCACCGCTTGGAACATGGGCGAAAACTTCCCGTCCCTCGGCATCGGTCACTTCATTTGGTATCCTCAAGGCAGGCGCGGCCCTTTCAAAGAAAGCTTCCCGGCCCTCAAAGACTACCTCCAAGCCCAAGGGGTCAAACTCCCCGATTGGCTCGCGTCGGCTAAAGCCTGTCCCTGGCCGGACCGCACTAAGTTCATGGCCGATTTCCGCTCGAAGCGCATGGAGGAGCTTCGCTCGCTCCTCGCCTCGACGGTCGGTTGGCAAGCCCGCTTTGCCGCCCTCCGCTTGGAAGGCGCGTTGCCGCAGATGCTCGCCGCCGCGCCGGCATCCGAGCGCGAAAAAATCCGCCGCAATTTTTATCGTGTGGCCAATGCTCCCGGCGGGATCTACCCGCTCATGGACTACGTCAACTTCAAAGGCGAGGGGACCTCGCCAACCGAACGCTACCAAGGTGAAGGCTGGGGCCTGCTCCAAGTGCTGGCCGGCATGTCCGAGACCGGTTCCCCCCCCGCCGCGTTTTCCCGAAGTGCCGACCGCGTCCTGACCCGCCGCGTCGAACTATCGCCTCCCGGCCGAGGTGAAAAACGCTGGCTGCCCGGCTGGCGCAACCGCGTTGCCACTTACGTGCTGTGACTGCCGGATGACTTTTTTGATTTGAGCGGCGGCCTCCCTGCGGAGCAGGACAAGAGTCTCCGGGTGGCGACGCCAATTTTCTTCACTGGCCGGAGGCGGGGCCGCCCTTCCCTTTTTTCCCTGCGCAACCGGGTCTCCCGCGGTTACCATTCTTTCATGCCCTCCGTCACCCGCGACCAAGTCATCGAAGTCCTCGAGCGCATCGCCCTCTTGCTCGAAGTGCAGGGCGAAAACCCCTTCAAGATCCGCGCCTACCACAATGGCGCGCGCGCCCTCGAAATGCTCGAAGACGACCTCGGCACGCTGGTCCGCGAAGATAAATTGAAAGGCATCCCGGGTATCGGTGAGGCCCTCCGCGAAAAGATCTCGACCCTCGTCACCACCGGAAAGCTTCCCTACTATAACGAACTCGTCGCCAAGTTCCCCCCGGAGTTATTCGAACTTTTCGACGTCCCCGGCCTTGGTCCGAAAAAAATCAAGGCTCTCTACGAAAAACTCCAAGTCGCGTCGCTCGCCGATTTGCAAAAAGCCTGCCAGGACAACAAGGTCGCCGGCCTCGACGGCTTCGGGGCCAAAACCCAGGAGAAAATCCTCCATGGCCTCGGGATGCTCAAGCAGGGGGCCGGACGTCACCTCGTTTCCGTCGCTGCCCACGCTTCGTCCACCTTGCTCGACGACCTGCGGACGCACCCGGAGACCATCCGCCTTTCCGCCGGCGGCAGCACCCGCCGCCGCAATGAGACGGTTCACGATATCGACATCATCGTCTCAACCAAGAACCCCGCCGCCATCTCCCGCGCTTTCCGCGAACACCCGCTGGTCGAAAGCGTCCTCGCCGCGGGCGAGACCAAGTCGAGTGTTATGCTCAAGAACGGACTTCAGGCGGACCTCCGTGTCGTGACCGATGAGGAATACCCGTTCGCCCTCATGTATTTCACCGGGAGCAAGGAGCACAACATCGTGCTGCGCGGACTGGCCCAGGACCGCGGTTGGACCCTCAACGAATACCGTCTTGCCCCGGTCAAGAAGGACGCACCGGAAATCCCCGCGATTCACGAAGAGCGCGACATCTACGAGTTACTCGGCTTCGACTACATCGAACCTGAACTCCGTGAGAACCGCGGCGAATTCGAAGCAGCCGCGCAACACAAGCTTCCCGACCTGGTCAAACTCGAGCAACTCAAAGGCACCTTCCATAACCACACCCGCGCCAGCGACGGACGCGCCACCCTGGCCGAAATGGCCGCTGCCGCGCAAGAACTTGGCTTGGAATACCTTGGCATTGCCGACCACAGCAAAGCCTCCTTCCAAGCCAACGGGCTCGACGCCGCCCGCCTCGAAAAGCAGACCGCCGATATCGCCGCACTCAACAAAGACTTCCAAGGCTTCCGCCTCTTCAGCGGCACCGAGTGCGACATCCTCAAAGATGGCGGGCTCGATTTTCCTGACTCCGTCCTCTCCCCACTCGATTACGTGGTGGCCAGCGTCCATTCGTCCTTCACCCTCGGTGAAGCCGAAATGACCAAGCGGCTCATCCGCGCAATGGAAAATCCCCACGTGACCATGCTCGGCCACTTGACCGGACGCATCTTGCTCAAACGCGAATCTTATGCGGTCAATGTCCCCGCTGTCCTCGATGCCGCCGCGGCCACCGGCACCTTCCTCGAACTCAACGCCGACCCGCACCGACTTGACATGGATTGGCGTTGGTGGCGGTTGGCCAAGGAAAAAGGCGTCCGGTGTGTGATCAATCCCGACGCCCACGCCACCGAGGGCCTGCAAAATCTCTACTTCGGCATTGGTGCCGCGCGCAAAGGTTGGCTAACCAAGAATGACGTGGTCAATTGCCTCCCACTGGGAAAAATCATCGCTGTCCTGGCCGAGAAAAAGAGCCGGATATGAGCAAAAAGGACACCGTTTCTAATTTGGATCTCTGGCTCAAGCACACCCGCGCACTGCTCGAAAAATCCCTCCGCGCCTCGATCCCCTCGGCCGCGACGAAACCTGCCATCATCCACCGCGCTCTGCGCTACAGTCTGCTCTCCGGCGGCAAACGTCTCCGCCCGTTGCTTTGCTGCGCCGCCTCCGAGGCCTGCGGCGGCACGACGCGCGCCGCACTTCCTGCCGCCTGCGCCGTCGAAATGGTCCACGCCTACTCCCTGATCCACGATGACCTCCCGTGCATGGACAACGACGACCTCCGTCGCGGCAAACCGACCTCGCACAAAATGTTCGGGGAGGGGATAGCAGTCCTGGCCGGCGATGCCTTGCTGACCGGGGCCTTTGCCGTTCTCGCCACGGCTCATCCGCGCGCCCGTTACACCGCGTCCGATCTCGTCACCGAATTGGCCGGTGCCGCGGGCTCTCGCGGACTCATCGCCGGACAAGTTGCCGATCTGCAAGCGGAAGGACGCCAGCCGTCCGAGCCCGTGCTTTATTTCATCCACGCCGCAAAAACCGGCATGCTCGTGCGCGCGTCACTCAAGCTGGGGGCAATGTCCGCCGGCGGAACCAAAGCGCAAGTCGCGGCCCTCGACCGCTTTGGGTTCGCTCTCGGTATCGCCTTTCAAATCCAGGACGACATCCTCGACGCAACCCAAAGCGCCAAAAAGCTCGGTAAGACGGCGGGTAAAGATGCCGCGGCCGGCAAGATGACCTTCCCCGCACTTTTCGGTTTGGAAAAATCCCGCCTTCTCGCGGAGCAATGGACCTCCGAGGCGATTGTCTCGCTGAAAACCTTCGGGCCCCGCGGCGCAACCTTGCATCATCTGGCTCTGCGCCTCTTGCAGCGCGACTCCTGATCCTTGCAGCGGGGTCTGTCACCGCCGCGGCAAATCGTCACCAAAAACGAACCCCGAAAAGAATAAAGCCCTTCGGCTTGCCTTCGTCATCCGGATCCCATGACACCAGGTAGCGTCCGTCGCCGTAGCCTTTAGCCGCGGCCGGGTTGATCAGCTGCCACGGTTGCTTCATCTGAAAGGCCGCCGCGACCACCCCTTCAACGGTGGAATCGGGGTCCAGTGGTGAGACGGCCCGCGGGGCGGGTTCCTCCACCGCGCGGCGCGGTTGGCGAGGAGCGACGAAATCTTGCGCCAAGGACGAACCGGCGACCAGCAGGCCTGTGGCCATGAGCAAATGACGTCGCATCACTGACCTTTAGGCTCCGGCACCGCCCCGGGCAACCCTGAAAATCGCTCTCGCTTTGATTGTCCCTCGGCGGAATTATGCCAGTTTGATGGATCATTTGTCCAAAGCACGCCGTGTCATCGGCATCGAGGCGGACGAATTGCGCCGTCTGGCCGAGAACCTCGACGGCCACGCCTTCAGCCGGGCGATCGAAACCCTCAAAGCGTGTGTCGACCATCGCGGCAAAATCGTGGTTTGCGGCGTGGGCAAGTCCGGCCACATCGGCGACAAAATCGCCGCCACCCTAACCAGCACGGGCGCCACCGCGGTGGTCCTCAACTCCCTCAATGCCCTCCACGGCGACCTCGGCCTGGTCTCCGACGGCGACGTTATCCTTGCTTTCAGCTACGGCGGGGAAACGGCGGAACTCCTCAACATCCTGCCGCCTCTGGCCCGTTTCGAGGTCAAACTCATTGCCGTGACCGGCCGCCCCGACTCCACCCTGGGCCAAGTTGCCGACGTCGTGCTGGATGTCGCGGTCAGCCAGGAAGCTTGCCCGCTTCATCTCGCGCCCACTTCCAGCACCACGGCCATGCTCGCGCTCGGTGATGCCCTGGCCATGGTTCTGCTTGAGGCGCGAGGGTTCCAGCAGGACGACTTCGCCCGCTTCCATCCGGGCGGAAGTCTGGGCCGGGTTTTGCTGACCAAAGTCAACCAGATCATGCGCAAAGCGACCCAGCTTGCGGTGGCCGGTCCCGACGCCACCGTGCTCGAGGTGCTTAAAAAAATGACCCAATGCCGCACCGGTGCCGCGGCCATCGTCGATGCGGATGGCAAATTGTGCGGGGTTTTCACCCACGGAGATCTGGCGCGACATTACCAAGCGGATACCGATCTGGGGGCCCTGCCGGTCGGTCAATTCATGACGGCAAGCCCTGTCACGGTCCGCGGCGACAAGCTTGCCGCCGAGGCGCTGCACGTGCTAAAGACCCACCGGATCGATGATCTGATCGTGGTAGATGAAGACAACCGCCCGGTCGGCATCATCGACTCGCAGGACCTCTCTCGCCTCCAAGGTGTCTGACCTGCGGCACCGCGACCTCATCCCGATTATTTTATGCCCGCAGCCAACGATCTCCGCAAAGGAATGGCCATCAAATACAACAACGACACGTATGTTGTGCTCGAAGTCACCCACCGCACCCCCGGCAACCTCCGCGCCTTCGTCCAAGCCATCATCCGCAGTATCAAAAACGGCAAGTCGAGCGATGTCCGCTTCAGTTCGACCGAGAAAATCGAACTTGTCGACCTCCAGCGCCGTCCTCTTGAATTCAGCTACAAGGATCATCAGGGCTACCATTTCATGGACCCCGAGTCCTACGAGACCGTCGAATTGGATGAAGTCCTCCTTACCGGAGCCAAAGATTATCTGGTCGAAAATCTCCGGGTCGAAGTTCTCTACGCCGAAGGCAAAGCGGTGGAAGTCGAAGTCCCCGCGTCGGTCATCATGAAAGTCATCGAGTCCCCCGAAGGCCTCCGCGGTGACACGGCGAGCAATGTGCAAAAGCCGGCCACTCTCGAGTCCGGACTGATCGTCAATGTCCCGCTCTTCATCAAAGAAGGCGAGATGATCAAAATCGACACGCGCAACGGGGCCTACATGGGCCGCGCCTGACGCCCCGCCCGATGGCCCAACGCGCCCACCGCCGCAAAGTCGCCGCGAAGGGCCAGCGTCTCAACACCTCGTTCGCCGCCCCCGCCGAAGCCGCGCTCGTCGTGCCCGTGCGCTGGGTGAAATTTGTCGTCGGGCTTTTTCTCCTCCCGCTTTGCTACATCCTGACGGCCGCGTTTTTCAGCGCACTTCTCGATGCGTTGACTTCCCAGGCACCCGGACGCCCCCATTTCTGGGCCACGGCGGAGTTCTGGTTCTTTTCGCTCGGGCTGGTCTGCTGGCTCATCGCTTGTTTCGGATTGCCCAAGCCCCTCATCGTCTACGTCTACGGCCACGAATTGACCCATGCCATCACGGTCAAACTGATGGGTGGACGGGTTTCCGATTTCAGCGTCAGCCGCGACGGGGGCTACATCGTGTCCTCCAAAATCAACACGTGGATCGCGCTCGCCCCGTATTTCGTCCCCATTTACAGCGTCGGCGTCATTCTCCTCTACGGATTGGTCTCCCTGCTCTACGACCTCCAGCCCCATGCCGAGCTGGCCACCGGGATTCTTTACGGCTTGCTCGGTTTCACCTGGGCCTTCCATGCGACCTTTACCCTTTCCATGATTCCCCGTGGCCAGACCGATCTGGCCTACGGCGGCACCTTTTTTTCCCTTACCATCATCTATTTGATGAACCTGCTCGTTCTCTCCCTGCTCCTCATTCTCGCCACCCCCTACGTCAGCTTCCGCAGCTTCGGCCGCGAACTCCTCGCCCACGCCGCCATCTTTGCCAGTGAAGCCATCCGCTTTTTGGAACTGATGATTCGCGCCGCGGGGTTCTGAAAAGTGAAAGAGCTTTCCCCATCGCTTCCTCTTTTGTTTGCAAATGCCATTTGCCGTTTGCGGACGGTTCGCCGTTTGGCAAGTGCCGCTTGGAGCGTCATGGCGGCCCGTTGGAAAAGTTTGCCTGCTCGAGATTTCTTGCCGTCATTGGCTGCTGGTTTGTCCGTCCTCATGAACTACAGTGGAGGCGTGCCGATTTCTTTATCTTCACCCCTCAGGTCGCGCTTATGCTCATGCCGTTGATTGCATGCTCAAGCAGGAGGGGACTGGTTAGCCCGGATGATTGTACTACCACGAAGGATCCTTGATGCGTGCCGAGTTAGCACTGTATGCCCGTGCAGAGCACGCCGAGGGGCCCAGTTGGGACCGTCAAAGTGCTCGTCTGTGGTGGGTCGACATCACCGGACAGCGGGTGCATTGCTTTGACCCGGTATCCGGCGCCGACTGCTCATGGAATGTCGGTCGGGACACAGGAGCCGTCATTCTTACAACCAGCGGTGCCGTTCTGCTCGCAGTGCCGAACGGCTTGGTCAAGTTTGACCCCGTCACCGGCACTGTGGGCGAACTTATCGCTGTCGAAGCCGAATTGCCGGGGAACAGGTTGAACGATGCCAAGGTCGACTCCACTGGCCGGCTCTGGGTTGGCACGATGCCTTATGATAAGCGGCCCGGGGTCGGCGGACTGTACTCCATAGACTCCAAGCGTGAAGTTGTGTCCCAAATGAGGGATCTAACGATCGTGAATGGTCCAGCCTTTGATGATGCTCTCTCTCGGCTTTATGTGGCCGACACGTCGGCGGGCTTGGTTTACGCCGCGGATTTTGACCTCCATTCGGGGACGATTGGCGCCCGCAGGGTGTTTGTCGATTTATCCGGGGCAGGCTATTGGCCCGATGGCATGACGGTGGATAATGAAGGGCGTCTGTGGGTCGCGGTTGGATGTGACAGTTCAGTCCACTGCTATTCCCCGGACGCGGCACTCTTGGAACGCATTGAACTGCCGGTGTCTAATCCCACGAGCGTGTGTTTTGGTGGTGAACAGGGATCGACACTCTTCATCACCACGTCGTGGTATGACATTAGCCATGCGGCGCGGCTAGAACAGCCGCTTGCCGGAAGTATTTTTACTGCGCAGCCCGGTGCCGTCGGCGCACCAGCTTACCGATACGCCGACCAAGTCAAGGCGCGCGGCTAAAGCGTTAGCGGAGCCCGCGTCACGCTCGTGGCGTCGTCGCGACTCCTTGCCGCTTCGCTCGCGGAGTCGAAGCAAAGAGTGATCTTGCAGAGGCAGTTCGCCCGCCTTTGCGGAAGGTGTGAGGGTTTTGACTTGGTGTCCTGGTGCTTGGCCAGCAGATCTCTTGAGCAAGGTCGGGTTTCACCCTTGGCTCTAGGTGAGCCTGCGATTTGGCTCGGCTGGGGTGGCGCGCTGGCCGGTGCCGTCTAATGCCTCGGATTGCTCCCCTGCGTGCAGCTAGTCGTTGAAAGCAGAAGCGGTGAGGACGACGCTTCTACTTTCGAAACACTCCATCTTCTGCTTTCCTTCCCCTATGGCAAAAACGGTCTGGCACAAGATCAAGGATTACACGGATCTGAAGTTGGAAAAGACAGCGGACGGGATCGCCAAGATCACGATCAACCGACCTGAGGTGCGCAACGCGTTTCGACCGCAGACGGTCGAGGAAATGAAAGACGCCTTCGACCATTGCCGTGACGATGCCTCAATCGGCGTGGTCATCCTGACCGGTGAGGGGGACCAAGCCTTCTGCTCCGGCGGCGACCAGAAAGTGCGCGGCGACGGCGGCTATGTCGGGACCGATGGCGTTCCGCGCCTCAATATCCTCGATGTGCAAAAACAAATCCGCAGCCTGCCCAAGCCGGTCATTGCCATGGTCGCCGGCTATGCCATCGGCGGCGGCCACGTGCTGCATGTGGTTTGCGATCTGACCATCGCGGCGGACAACGCGCGCTTCGGTCAGACCGGTCCGCGCGTCGGGTCCTTCGATGGAGGGCTTGGCTCGAGCTATCTCTCGCGCATTGTCGGGCAGAAAAAGGCGCGGGAAATCTGGTTTCTTTGCCGTCAATACGACGCGCAGCAGGCGCTCGACATGGGATTGGTCAATACCGTCGTGCCGCTGGCCGAGCTCGAGTCCGAAACGATCAAGTGGTGCCGCGAAATCCTCGAGCTTTCGCCCATGGCCTTGCGGTGTCTCAAGGCGGCGCTCAATGCCGACTGCGACGGGCAGATCGGTCTGCTCGATATGGCCGGTAATGCCACCTTGCTTTACTACCTGAGCGAAGAAGCCAAGGAAGGGAAGCAGGCCTTCATCGAAAAGCGGAAACCCGACTTCTCGAAGTTTCCCCGACTCCCCTGAAGATAAATCCAGCTACGGATGAAGAAGATAAACAGCTTGGATGAGCCTTTTTGCGCCGGTGATCACCGGCGAAAAAAATATCCCCTTTAATCCTCTGCTATCCGTGGCCCTGCCTTTTGGTTAGACTTTTCTTATGTCCAGCAGCACCGGCCAACTTTTTCGCATCGCCACGTGGGGGGAATCCCATGGCGGCGGAGTCGGAGTGGTCATCGACGGCTGCCTGCCGCAACTCGCTCTGACCGAAGCCGACATCCAAAAGGAACTCGACCGCCGGCGTCCGGGGCAAAGCGACATCGTCACCCCGCGCAAAGAAGCGGACCGCTGCGAAATTTTGTCCGGCGTCTTCCAAGGCAAGACTTTGGGTACCCCGATCGCCATTCTGGTCCGCAACGAGGACGCGCGACCGGAGGCCTACAGCGAAATGGAGACGGCCTTCCGTCCGTCGCACGCCGATTTCACCTATGAGGCCAAATACGGGATCCGCAACTGGCAGGGCGGGGGACGCGCCTCGGCCCGTGAAACCATCGGGCGGGTTGCCGCTGGCGTGGTAGCACGAAAGGTGCTTGAAGCGCTCCACCCGGGCATCAATGTGCTGGCGTGGGTCAGCCGCGTGCACCAGATCGATTCGCAAGTCGATCCCGCCAGCGTCGCGGCCGAAGCGATCGAAGCCAATGCGGTCCGTTGTCCCGATGCGGCCGCGGCGGAAAAGATGATCGCCCGGATCAAAGAAGCGCGCTCGAAGGGCGATTCGGTCGGCGGGCTCATCGAATGCGTGGTGCGCCAATGCCCGCCGGGGCTCGGTGAACCGGCTTTCGACAAACTGGAGGCCGATCTGGCCAAAGCCATGCTTAGCCTGCCCGCGACCAAGGGATTTGAAATCGGCTCGGGTTTCGAGGGAAGCAAGCTGACCGGACTCGAGCACAACGATGCCTTTGAAATGCGCGAGGGACGCACCCGCACGGTGACCAACCGGTCAGGGGGGGTGCAGGGCGGGATCAGCAATGGCGAAGACATCACTTTCCGGGTGGCGTTCAAACCGACAGCGACCATTGCCAGCGCCCAGCAGACGGTCACCGCCTCCGGCGAAAACACGGAGTTGGCCGCCCGCGGACGCCACGATCCCTGCGTCATCCCCCGCGCCGTGCCCATTGTGGAAGCGATGGTCTGGCTCGTGTTGGCCGATCACGCCCTGCGGCAGCGGGCGCAGGGAGCGGTATGAGCTACGCGAAATTTGTAGCGGCGGTCTATGACCGTCGGAAGATTACGGCACGAGGGCACCGAAGCTCATAGAGCGCCGCTTCAAGATAAGCGAAAAACCGCCATGCCCACTTCCTCTTGGCTCTGGCTCGCGGCCGGGCTTTATTTGCTTTTCGAAATCTGGCGCGGTTGGCGGCGCGGGGTGGTGCGGCATGGGGTGAGTGTTTTTGCCCTGCTCGTCGCGGGCGGTATCGGGTGGATCTTTGCCTGGATGACCGGAATGATTTCGGACCGCATTGTGCCGCTGCCGCCTCCCGGCGGACGGCTTCTTTTCGGCCTCGCGGCGGGGTTGGCGTTTTACCTCGCGGCGGTCGTGCTTTCGTCGTTGCTCTTCAAAAAGACGTCACAGCAAAGTGCCGGGATGGTGCGGCTTTTTTACGGGGCGGGCGGGGGACTCTTCGGGCTGGTCTTCGGGCTGCTCATTCTCTGGGGCGGGATTTCCATGTTCCGCACTCTGGGGGCGGTGGCCGAGGCGCGGCAAACGGCTCCGGGTGACGCGCAGTTCGTCGCGATCAAGGAATCTCTTGAGGAGGGAGCGACCGGTGGTCTGGTCGACAAAGTAGATATTGTGCCGGCCAATATCTACGGGCTGGTCACCGAACTCATGCGCGTGACGCAATCGCCGGAGGCCACGGCGCGGTTTTTTGCCTATCCGGGAACGCAGGATCTCCTCAGGCAATCAAAGCTGGTCGAATTCTTCACCGATCCTTCCGTGGCGGGCGCGGCGGCCGAGGGGAACTATCTTGCCTTGCTGACCAATCCGAAGCTGGCCGAAGTGGCCTCCGATCCCGCGGTGCAAGAGACCTTCAAGAACTTCGAATTGCAAAAAGCACTCGACTATGCCCTGCAGGAATCGGCACCTTCGCCGGTTCCCACGCCATGAGTCAGGACTACATTGCCACCATCGGACTCGAGGTCCACGTGCAGCTGAAAACGCGGAGCAAAATGTTCTGCGCCTGCCCGGTCGAATACGGCGCCACACCGAACACCCATACTTGTCCGACCTGTCTGGGTTTGCCCGGGGCCTTGCCGGTCATGAACGAAGAGGCACTCAAGCTGACCATCCTGACCGGACTCATGCTCGGTTGCAAAATTGCCGAGGTCTGTAAGTTCGACCGCAAGAGCTACTACTACCCGGACATGCCGAAGAACTACCAGATCTCGCAATACGACATGCCGCTGTGCCTCGGCGGCGGCGTGCCGCTGCACGATCTGGCTTACCCAAAAGACGCACAAAAGAGCATCGCGACGAAAGACAAGGTGGTCCGCCTGACCCGGATTCATCTCGAGGAAGACGTGGCCAAAAGCTTCCACCTGGAAAATTCTTCCGGCATTGATTTCAACCGGGCAGGCACGCCGCTCATGGAGATTGTTTCGGAGGCGGAGATTGCCAATCCCGAGGAAGCCTTCGCTTATCTGACCTCACTCAAACAGCATTTGGAATACGCCGGTGTTTCGGATGCAGACATGGAAAAGGGGCAGATGCGCTGCGACGTCAATGTGTCCGTGCGTCCCGCCGGCACGGAGAAATGGGGCACCAAGATCGAGCTGAAGAATTTGAACACGATCAGCGGAGTTCGCCGTGCTTTGGCCTACGAGATCGATCGTCAGAGCGAGGTCCTCCGTGGTGGAGGATCGTTGCAGCAGGAAACGCGGCGCTGGGATGACGACTTGGGCCAGACGCAGCTCATGCGCATCAAGGAGTCGGCCCACGATTACCGCTACTTCCCCGATCCGGATCTGATGCCGGTCAAAACGGAAAAACTCCTCGTCGCCGCGAAGGAACTGCTGCCCGAGTTGCCGGCCGAGAAGCGCGCGCGCTATGAAAAGGATTTCGGGGTGAGCGAATACGATGCCGCCGTGCTGGCCGACAACCCCGATTTGGGCACCTACTTCGAGCAGGCCGCGGCGGGTTCCCCGCGCGGCAAGCAGATCGCCAACTGGATCCTCAACGATTTGCAGAGTGCCCTTTCCGCGGCAGGCCAGGCGATCACCGCTTGTCCGGTCAAGCCCGCGCAACTCGATGGACTGGTCGAGCTGCTGGCCGGCGGGCAAATCAACGGCAAGCAGGCCAAGGAGGTCTTCGCCGAGATGTTGACCACCGGGCGTGACGCGGTGGTCATTGTGGAGGAGAAGGGGCTCAAGCAGGAGAGCGACGCCGGGGCGATCGGTGCCCTCTGCGACGAAGTGATCGGAGCCAACCCGCAATCGGTGGAAGACTTCAAAGCCGGTAAAGCCGCCGCATTGAACTTTCTCAAAGGGCAGGTGATGAAGCTGTCCAGGGGCAAAGCGAATCCCGTCATGGTGGGGGATCTTCTCGCGCAAAAACTGTCATGAGTTTTACCGCTCGCTGGTTTCTCGGTTTTGGCATTTTTCTTATCTTTTGCGGGGTGGCCGGTTATCTCTCCAATCCGGCTGGTGCCAAGACTGCGCTGATCTCGGGCGGAACTTTCGGAGGGCTCTCCGCGCTCTGGGGTGTGCTCATGCTCAAAGGATTTGCGTGGGCCAAGCTTGCCGCATGGGTCAGCACGCTGCTCCTTGTCGCCGCCTTTACCTGGCGTTCGGTCGTCGGGTGGATGGCTTACGCGGCGGGAGAACCCAAGCTCTTCGCCGCATCTTTGATCACGCTGATGCTGGCCGCTTCGCTTGTTTCGCTCGCCGTGCTCGCCCGGCGGGCAGCTTAGGTTTTGGTCTCGTAGCAGGTTTGCCCGCTGACGGACACAAGTCGCGCACTTCGCACTGCAGGCAGTCGGGCTTGCGGGCCGGGCAACGGCGTCGTCCGTGCCAGATGAGGAGATGGCTCCAGAGAGTCCAGGTGTCTTGGGGGATTTGTTTGAGGAGATCTTTTTCGATTTTGACCGGATCAGTGTGCTTGGTCAGTCCGAGGCGTTTGCTCAGGCGGGCGACGTGGGTGTCGACCACAATGCCGGCTTCGATGCCGTAGGCGTTGCCGAGGACGACGTTGGCGGTTTTGCGTCCGACCCCGGGGAGGTGAGTGAGGGGCGCGAGCTCGCGGGGGACGTTGCCCTGATGGTCTTGGACGAGGGATTTTGCCGCCCCGATGAGGTTTTTCGCCTTGTTGCGGAAGAAGCCGGTGGATCGGACGAGGTCTTCGACGTCTTCCTGCCGGGCGGCGGCGAGAGATTCAGCGTCGGGGTATTTTTTGAAGAGGGCGGGTGTCACCAGGTTGACCCGCACGTCGGTGCATTGGGCCGAGAGAATGGTGGCGACGAGAAGTTGGAAGGCGCCTTGGTGGTCCAGCTCGCAGTGGGCGTCGGGGTAGGTGGTGCGCAGTTTCTGCAGAACGGCGGCAGCCCGCGCGGGCTTTTTCATGCTATGGCCCGCCGAGGGTGTTGAGACGTTCCCGGGCCTTGGGGGCGAATTCGGAGTCGGGGAATTTTTCGGCCAGCTCTTGGTAAGCGCGGACAACTTGGGCTTTCTGCTTGGTCGCTTTTTCGGGGTCGCTGGCTTGCAGTTCGGCGACTTGCAGTTCGAGGAGTTGCCCGCCTTCCCAAAGGCCGGTGGCGGCGGCCTCGGGCACGCCCTCGTAGAAGGCGGAGATCTTGATGAAGTAGTCGATGGCGGCGTCGCGCTCACCTTTGTCCTTTTGAATAAAGCCACCGAGAAGCATGGCGTTGGCGCGCAGTTCGGTCGGGGCGTTGGGCGCGCGGATGATCTGGGTGAGGAGGACGATGGCTTCGTCGCCTTTGCCTTGTTCCTTTAGGAAGGCGGCGATGCCGTAGTTGGCTTCGAGCACCTTGGGTGACCACGGGTAGAGGGACTTCAATTTTTCGAAGAGCGCGCCGGCTCCGGTGACGTCTTTCTGCTCCTGCGCCACGCGGCCGAGACCGAAGATGGAAATGGCTTGGGCTTCCTGGATGGCGGGCGGCGCGGCGTTGGGTTCCTGTCCCGCGGGGTTCGGGTAATCGACGGCGATTTTTTCGAAGACGGCTTGGGCTTCGTCGGGTTTACCGTTCCCGAGGAGGGCGAGTCCGTAAAGGTCGAGGTCGGACGGCGCGTAGACCAGCGAGGGATCGTAGGCTTTGTTCATTTCCTCCAGCGCGCGGGCCGGGTCGGTCTGGCTGATGAAGGCAGCGCGGGCGAAGAGGATTTTACTTTTTGCGCTGTCGGGCGATGAGGCGGCGAGGTCCTCGAAATATTTTTCCACCCCGGCGGCATCGAGGAGTCCGGCGGAGACTTCGGCCTGCTTGGCGGCGAGGAGGGAGCGGAGTCCGAGTCCGAGCTGGGCGCTGTCCGGGTAGGTTGCGGTCATTTTTTCCGCGGCGGCGACGGACGCGGCCATGGAAGCTTTCCATTTTTCCTGCTCTTCTGGAGTGAGTGCACCGTAGCGTCCGAGTCTCTCCGCGGCGGCGCGGTGAAGGTCGGCGATCTTGAGCATGGCCTCGGGCGCTTTCGGAGCGGTGGCGTATTTCTCGGCGAAAGTTTGGTAGGCGGCGACGGCGGCCTCGAGGTTGCCGCGGTTGGTTTCGGTCTGGCCGATGCTGTCGAAGGCGAAGAAGACTTTATCGTCCTCGGGGTATTTGCCGACGAACTCGGTCATGAGCCGCACGACTTCGTCGGCGTTCTGCGCGGCGCCGGCGAGCTGGGCGCGCTGGAAGTAGGTGAAGGGTGCGGGCTGGCTCTGGGGGAATTTTTCGGCGATCTCGGCCATGGTGGCCACGGCCTCCTCATTGCGTCCGAGGGCCAGTTTGGCCGCGGCGGCGGAATACATGGCACTGGGGGTGAGCTGGGTCTGGGGGTATTTGAGGACGAAGGCGTCGATGAGAGGGAGGGATCCTGCGTTGTCGCCCTTCTGCTGGGTGCCGACCGCGACCCAGAATTCGGCTTCCTCGACCTGCGTGGCTTGGGGGAATTTGGCCACGAGTTCCTGGTAGGCGGCGATGGCGTCATCCCATTTGCCCTGTTCTTTGAAGACATTGCCAATGCCGAGTTGGGCGACGGCGCCGACTTCGGGCGGAGGATTGGTGGCGAGGAAGTCGCGGTAGGTTTTCAAGGCGCCGTCGAAATCGCCCTGCTGGGCGCGCGCGGTGGCTTCATTGACCACGGAGAGTCCGAGGAGCGGGCTTTTCGGATAAATCTCGGCCGCCTCCCGGAAATATTGTGCGGCTTTCTCCGGATTGCGGGCGGCCGGGTCCGGATGGGCAAGGAAGAGGTTGCCGAGGGCGATGGGGAGGTTGGCGGCGATCGGATCACCTTTGTGCGCGCGCTGGAAAGCGTCGTAGCGGGTCACGGCGGGATCGGCGGCGTTCTGCACCGCGTAGGTCATGGCGAGGAAGTAGAGGTTGCGCTTTTTGTCCTCGTCGTCGGTCAGGAGCGGTTCGATGTGGGCGAGGACGACGCGCGATTCGTCGTATTGTCCGGCCTGGAAGTAGCTCTCGCCGATTTTTTGCAAGGCGGTGACGGTTTGGTCGGGGCGGGACTGCAATTCGGCGAGTTTGCGGCGGTCGCGCTCGGCTTGTCGGTCGATGCGTTTGAGTTCCGCGGTGTTGCGCGCGGCGAGGGCGGTACGGCGCAGGGCGGGGATGCGGTCGATTTTTTTCTGCTGGAGGGCGACGATGGTTTCCTTGGGCAAGATGCCGCGGAAGGCGTTGCGGGCCTGCTCGAGCAGGGCGGGCTTGCGATCGGCGGGGGCGAAGGCAGCTTCGTTGAGGAGGATTTCGCCGAGTTGGAATTGCGCGGCGTTGACCAGGGCGAGGTCGGTTTTTTTCTCGATGATGGCGCGGAGGAGTCCAGCCGACTTGGTGTAGAGGGCGAAAGCGGCCTGCTGGTCGGCGCCTTCCACTCCGAGCATTTTGCTGGCCTCGGTGGCGAAGATGAGCGCGAGGAGGTTCTGGCTGTCGAGGATCCCCGGGCTGTTGGGGAAGCGTTTGAGGTTGGTTTCAAGCGCGGTTTGGGCCGGGGCATAGTCGCCGACTTGAAACGAGGCGATGGCGCTGCCGTAGAAGGCGGATTCCACCTCGGAGGATTGAGGATATTCTTCGATGAAGGCGGCGAATTGTTTCACCGCTTCCTCGTAGTTGGTCTTGCGCGCCGGGTCGTCCGCTTTGAGCGAGGCGGCCAATGCGGAAAGAGCCTGCGGTTGGAGCAAAGCCGCGAGTTCACTCAATTCCGCTCCGGCCGGAGGACCGGTGAGAAATTTTCCGAGGATATCGAGGCTCTTTTGGTTTTCCCCACTGAGGTAATAGGAGAAGGCGAGTTGGACTTGGGCGTTAGGGACCACGGGGGAGGTGGGGTAGTCGCGCAGGAGCGTCTCGTAGGCTTCGGCCGCGGCAGGGTAATCGCCATTGGTATAAACGGCATTGGCTGCTTCGAGGGCCTGCTGCGGCGCGTCCTGCGCGAAGGCCGGGAGCGCGGCGAGGAGAAGGACCGGGATGAGGACGCGGGAGGGAAATTTCATCCCTGTGACCGTAGCTGATCAGGAGGGGTTGGGAAAGTCTGCTCGGATGGACGGGGCCGCGGAGTTTTCCCGATGCCGGACGGCAGCAAGGTTGAGGTCGTCGAGGATGGCGTAGAGCACAGGGATAAGCACGAGGGTGATTAGCGTGGCGAAGGTGAGGCCCCAAATGATGGCCTGGGCCATGGGGGCGAGGAACTGCTCCTGGCCGGTGCTGAGAAAGGCAAGGCTGAAGAGGCCGACCACCGTGGTGATGGTGGTGAGGAAAATGGGACGGAAGCGGGTGCAACCGCTGGCAATGATCGAGTGCCAGCGGACGCGGGAGTTGGTGGCGTCGCGGTTTTGGCGGTGGGCATTGATGAAATCGACGAAGACGATGGAATTATTCACCACGATTCCAGCGAGGGCGATGGTTCCCATGATCGACATCAGACCCATGGGTTGGCCGGTGAAGAGGAGGCCGAGGACCACGCCGACGATCCCGAAGGGAATAACGGCCATGATGACAAAAGGCTGGAGGAACGAATTGGTGATGGTGGCAAGGAGGGCGTAAATGAGGAAAATGGCCACCAAGGAGGCGAACTTCATCGCGGCGAGGCTGCGCTCGGTGTCTTCGTTTTCTCCGGTCAGCCGGATGCCGGCGCCGGGATGGGCTGCGAGCAACTCGGGGACCATCGCGGCGAAGATTTGGTTGACCTCGTTCGAGGTGGTCTCGCGCGGATCGATGTCGGCCGAAACGGTAATGACGCGTTCCTGGTTGGTTCGTTTGACGCGGGCCACACCGCTGACCCGCTCGACCGTGGCGAGGCTGGCGACATCGACCGCGCCTTGCGGGCCTTTGACCAGGAGATTGCCGACCAGATCGGGGTCCTGGCTGAATCGCTCGTCCATCTTGACGCGGACAATGACCTCGTCGTTGCCCCAACGCAGGCGGGAAGCTTCGAGGCCGCGGAAGGCGCCGAGGAGGGTGCGTCCGACTTGGGTGGTATCGAGGCCGGCGCGCGAAGCGCGGTCTTCGTCGAGGCGGAGACGGTATTCGGTTTTGCCACGCGGGAAGTCGTTGCCCGTATTAATCAAGCCGGGGACTTGGGTCAGCCTCTGCCCGACGTCCGCTGCGGCGGCTTGGAGGGCAGGGAGGTCGGTGCCGCGGATTTCGATGTTCAGCGCGCGCCCGACGGGCGGCCCGCTCTCCTCTTTTTTGGCGATACCGGTGACCAGTTGAGGGAAGGCGATAAGCATGTTGCGCAGATCGCGCTCGATGACCGAGGGTTTGCGGCAGGCGGGGCTTTGCTCGTCGAGATCCACGATGATGGTGACGAGGTTGGTGCCGTATTCGAGAAATTCGTTGTCCGAGTCGAACATCACCCCGATGCGGGTGAGAACGGCGACCAGATCGGAAGCCGGCAGGGTGTCGACGATGGCCTGCTCCACGCGGGCGGCGACGTCCGCGGTCTGGTCGAGGGTGTAGTCGGCGGGGAGTTCGAGTTTGACGTTGATCGCGTCGGAAAAATCAGCAGCGAAAAGCCGGAACGGCACGACGCCGGCGTAGACCAGACCGCCGACGAAGAGCAGGGCGGCCACGAAGACTCCGACCACGGCATAGCGTGCGCGGAGGGCGAGGTTGAGGAGGTGAGCATAGATTTCGATGGTGCGGGAAAGCATGCGATCGACGGCCTCGCGCAGTTCCTCATAGCAAAGCCCGGCCTCGCGTTTCAGGCGGCGGAAACCGCGCGCGGGATCCTTGGCCATGGCGGCGCGACGGTCGGCCACGGAACGGACCGGGCGGAGGAAGTCGGCGAGATGCGAGGGGAGTACCACGAAGGCCTGCAGCAAGGAGAAGCAAAGCGTGGCAATGACAACCACCGGAACGATGGCCAAGAATTTGCCGACGAGGCCTTCGCCCCAGATGAGGGGAAGGAACGCGGCGACGGTGGTACTAACGCTGCCGAAAACCGGCCACATGACCTCACGCGCCCCGCGAGTGGCGGCAATCGCGGCGGATTCCCCGGCGCTGTAGTGCCGGAAAGCGTTTTCCGAGGTGACCACGGCGTCATCGACCACCATGCCGAGGGCCATGATCATGCCGAAGAGGGAAAGCATGTTGATCGAAAATCCCCCGAGGTAGAGGACTAGAAAGGTGCCGGCGAAGGAAAAGGGGATGCCGAATGCGACCATCAGAGCGACGCGCCAGTCGAGAAAGAGGAGCAGAATGGCAGTGACCAAGATGAGGGATTGGATGCCGTTTTTGGTCACGGTTTCAATGCGGGTGTTGATGTATTTGGTCGCGTCGCCGATGACCTGTGTCTCGACCGTCGGCGGGAGGGCAACGGCTTCGGTGGCGAAAATCTGGCGCGCTTGGCGCACGGTTTCGATGACGTCGGTGCCGCGCTTTTTCACCACGGTGAAAGTGACAGCGGGGCGCATGTTGACGCGGCCGTAGGACTGGGGCTTTTCCGAGGTTTCCTTGACCGAGGCGATATCGCGGATTTTGACCGTGCGGCCGTCGGTGCTGCGTCCGAGGGGCAAATCTTCGAGTTGGGCGGCGTCGGTGATCTCGCCGAGCAAACGGACGACGCGTTGGCCACCGGCGGCATCGAGGCGGCCGCCGACCACATTGATGTTCTTGGCTGCGACGGCATCCATCACCTCGGTGAGCGAGAGGCCCGCGAGACGCAGGCGGTAGGGGTCGACTTCGACCCAGACTTCGCGCCGTTCCAAGCCGTCGACGAGGACCTTGGATACGCCGGGAATGAGTTTTAATTTGCGCTCGATGTCGTCGAGGACGGGACGGATTTTTCGCAGATCGAAGCCGGGCGGATAGGACACGGTGAAGGTGACGAGGGGCAGGGGAATATCGAATTCCTCGACGACGGAGGGTTCGGCTGACCGGGGGAGTTCGGCGCGGGCTTTGTCGACGGCTTGGCGGACGTCGTTGAGCACGGGTTGGATGTCATTAATGGCGGGGTCGACCTCGACGAAAATGTTCGAGAAATTGTCCTGCGAAATGGAGCGGATCTTGACCAGACCTTTGACATTGGCCAGTTCCTCCTCAAGCGGCACGGTGATGGTGCGTTCGATGTCCTCCGGGGCCGCAGTGGTGGCGTCCAGCGTGGTGACGAGGATGAAGTTGGTTGTGACGTCGGGGAAGAGGTCGCGCTGCAGTTCGCTGAAGGCGGCGTAGTAACCGGCAAAGATAACGACGAGGGTGAAAATATTGACCGCTACGCGGTTTTTCACACTCCATGCGGCCAGATCCATGACGGGACTTTAGGCGGGCGGCGGTCCGGCCGCAACGGTGGGACTTTCCAGTGGTGGGGCGTATCCCGTATATTGGCAGGTCTATGGAAAATCTTCCGGCTTTGTTGCAAGAGGGGCTGCGGCACGGGTTGCTCGGGTCCTCGCTGGAAAACATCGAATCGTTGCTCGCCGCGCACCCGGAAAGCTACGAGCGGTCGAGTATCGCCGAATTGGCCTCCTCGGGAAACTGGGAGGAGCTGAACAACCGGTTCTTCCGCACCTTGGCCTTCGGGACCGGCGGGTTGCGGGGTAAGACGATCGGCACGGTCGTGACGACTGCCGAGCGTGGTATCCCGCAGGCTATGGAACGCCCGCAATTTCCCTGCACCGGGACCAACGCGATGAATGACCGCAATGTGAGCCGGGCCACGCAGGGGTTGGTGGCCTACGTCAAAGATTGGGCCCGACGGGAAAAGTTGCCGCACCGGCCGCGGATCTGCATCAGCTACGATACGCGCTACTTTTCTCGTGAATTTGCCGACTTGGCCGCCAAGGTGATCACCGAACTCGGTTGCGATGCCTTGGTTTTTGCCGAACCGCGGCCGACGCCCGAGCTGAGCTTTGCCGTGCGGCAAACCGATGCCACGGCCGGGATCAACCTCACGGCCAGCCACAATCCTTCGGCCTACAACGGATACAAAGTTTATTTCAACGACGGCGGACAAGTGATCGAGCCACACGCCTCGGGGATCATCGCGAGGGTCAACGCGGTGCCGAGCCCGCACTACGAACCAGTGCCGCGGGGCGAGCAGGGCCGGCGTGTGACCCTCGGCACGGAGATGGACGAGTCCTATCTCGACCGTTTGGAGCGCGTGGTGCTGGATCCGGCGCTGGTGGCGCGGGAGAAGGGGCTCAAAATCGTCTACTCGCCCCTGCACGGGGTGGGTGCCTCGATCATCATGCCGTTGCTCCGGCGTCTTGGTTTTGACGCGACCGCGGTGCCGGAGCAGGTTGTCCCGGATAGCCGCTTTCCCACCGTCAAGTCGCCCAATCCGGAATACGCCGAGGCCTTGACCATGGCTCTGGAGCTGGCCGACGAAATCGGGGCGGATGTGGTCATGGCCACCGACCCTGACGACGACCGCATGGGTGTGGCGGTGCGCAACCGTGCGGGGCGGATGGAGTTGCTGACCGGCAACCAGATCGGGTCGATGCTCGCCTATTATCGCGCTTCGCGGATGTTCGAGTTGGGCATTCTTGACGAGACGAACAAGTCGCGCGGTGTGATCATCAAAACTTTCGTCACAACCGATTTGCAGAAGGCGGTGGCGGAGCACTTTGGTTTGCGCTGCGTGGAGACTTTGACCGGGTTCAAATACAATGCGGCCAAGTTGCGCCAATACGAGGAGGCGATCCCCGAGGCGCTGCGCGCCGATTACCGCCGCCTGCCCGAGGAGGAGACGCGGCGGTTGCGACTCGCCCACTCTATGCTTCTCGTCATGGGTGGTGAGGAGAGCTACGGCTACACGCTTTCGGATTTCGCGCGTGACAAGGATGCCAATGCGGCGGTGGCCGCTTTTGCCGAGGTGGTGGCTTATGCCCGCTCCCGCGGGATGACCGCGATGGAGTATCTGGACGAGATTTTCGCCACACTCGGGGTCTACCTCGAGCGCGGGGAGTCGCTCGTTTTCGAAGGAGCGGAGGGCGCGGGGCAAATTGCAAAGTTGGCCGCGTCCTACGTCGGCAAGCCGCCGGACGAGATGGACGGTGCGGCGGTGGTGAAAATGGAAAACTTCGCGGTCGATACGATTCACGATACGGAGGGTGAGCGCATCCCGGCCGAGGGGATGATCATCTTCACGCTGGCCGACGGAAGGCGCTGTGCGGTCCGTCCGAGCGGCACCGAGCCGAAGATCAAATATTACATTTTCGGTTTGGAAAAACCCCCGGGGCGGAAGATGACGGCGGAGGAAGTGGCCGCGGCGCGCGGGAGGGTGCAGGCCTCGGTCGACCGCCTGTGGGACTGGCTCCATGCGGACGCGTTGCGCCGCGGGGCGGCTTGAGGCAGGGTTAAGGCTTCCGTGAAAAGTTTCCTGCAGTTCCTTGTCTTCGTGCTGGTCATCACTTTGGCCTTGGCCGGTCTGTATGCTTGGAAGAGCGGACAGTTCGACCTGGCGGGTCGGGCTGCGGCCGCCCCGGCCCCGCATGCACTGCCGGCGGTGCAACCTGCGCTCGGCGCGGGTTCTTTGCCGGGGTTGGCCGCCTTGGATGCGGAATTCGGGCGACTGGCCGAGGCGGTTATTCCGTCGGTGGTGAGCATCACGGCGCGGCGCGGCGGGACGGTGGACCCGCGCGAAGAATTTTTGCGCCAGTTGTTCGGGATGCGCCGCCAGATGCCCCCGGAGACATTTCCGCAGGGCTCGGGGGCGATCATTTCCAAGGAGGGCCATGTGGTGACCAACCTTCACGTGATCGAAGGGGCCAGCGAGGTTGTGGCCACCTTGAGCGACGGGCGTCGTCTCCCCACCAAATTGCTCGGCTATGACGAGACTCTCGACATCGCGGTGATGAAAATCGAAGCCGAGCACCTGCGTCCGCTGGCCTTTGCCGATTCGGAGGAGGTGCGCGCGGGGCAATTAGTTTTTGCGGTGGGAAATCCTTTTGGTCTGCAGGAGACCATTACCCAAGGGATCATCAGTGCCCGCGAGAGGTTGTTTGCCAGCGAAACAGACAAAGAATTTTTCCAGACCGATGCTCCGATCAACCCGGGCAATTCCGGGGGCCCGCTGGTCAATATCCGCGGCGAGATTGTCGGCATCAACAACTTCATTTTCTCGCAATCCGGGGGCAGCCAAGGCATTGGTTTTGCCATTCCGTCAAACGCGGTCCGCCGTGTGGTGGACGACATCCTGCGTCCGGGCGGCGCGGCGCGTCCCGTGCTTGGCGTGGTCCTGCGCCCACTGGACGACGTTTCAGCCGCGCGCCTCGGTCTGGCCGATGCGCGAGGCGCACTGGTCGATGCGGTGGGTCCGGGTTCGCCGGCGGCCCAAGCAGGTATCCGGTCGGGTGACCTTATCCTCAAGTTCAACGGTCGTGAGATCCGCGACTTTGGTGAATTGCGGCGGCGGGTGGCCCAATCGAAGACCGGCGAGCCGCTGGATGTCGAATTGCTGCGCGATGGCAAAAAGGTATCCTTGCAGGTCCGCCTGGCCGAGGAACCGCGTTCGGGACGCACGGCGTTGCCCGCTCCCCCTGCTGGCGGGGTGGTGCCGCAGCCGGTTCCCGCGCAGCCACCTGCTGCAGCCGGGCAGAGCGCACTGGCCGGAGTGGTTGTGACCGATGCCACGCCGGCCTTGATCCGGCGTTTCGACCTGCCGGGTAATCTTGACGGGGTGATCGTCCAGTCGGTGTTGCCGGGGTCGGCGGCCGAGGATGTGTTGCAACCAGGCGACGCGATCGAGCAGGTCAATGACACGGCGGTGGCCACGGAGGATGACTTTTCGGCCGCGGTGGCCGCGCTGACCCCGGGCGAGCGGGCCATTATTTTGCTCTCGCGCGGCCCGGCTCGTTCCTTTGCGGTGGTGGGGCCTTGAGGACGGCATCTGACCACCGTTGACTTGCAGGGTGGCTAATCGGCATGCTTGCCAATCGATGAAAACCCCCGTGGGCACGACATTTGTGGTGGCGGCCAGCCTTCTTGGTGTGGCGGCCGTGGTGCAATTGGTGGCCATTCTGATTTATTTCGGGCCGGGTTTTACCGCGGCCCGTCCGGAAATGGTCTTGGTGGCACCACGGCCAACTTCCGTGGCCGCCGAGCCCGAAGCGAGCCCCGCTCCGCCCGCCGAGACGCCCGAGATGGCTGCACAGAAAGTGCGCCTTGAGGAGTTGATGCGCGAGGTGGAAACGCTCGAGCAGGGGCCGTCGCCGGATGCCGCGCTGGTTCCCCTCGAAGAGGCGGCCAGCTTGCAACCGCGCAACCCGGACGTGCTTTCGCGGCTGGCCAGTCTGCATGAAAAACTCGGACAAATCGAACTGGCCCAAGAGGCCTGGAAGAGTGTGCTCGACCTCGGCCCGGACGCGGGACAATTCCTCGAGGTGGCGGAGATCCGCCTGCGACTCCTGCGGCCGGAAGGGCAAGCCTCGGGCGGCAGCGCATTGCGTGATCAGGTCGGTTTGCAACCGGGCTCCACGCTCGGAGTGGTCGATCTCACGGTCAAGGAAGCGGCGGATAAGCGGACAAAAGATTTGCGCTTGGCGGTCAAGGCTCGTCCCGGTGAGACGATCGACGGCCGTGAGGTTCGGATCAATGTGACTTTTTATGAAATGCAGGACGGCGAACTTGTTCCGACCACAAGCCGCGTGCAATCGATGTGGTTCACCACGCCGGTCGATTGGCAGGACGAAGGGATAGAAATCCTCGAGGTCAAATACGAGGTGCCCCGCATTGCTGCGGATGGTGGTCCGCCGCCGCAGTATTACGGTTACATGGTCAACATTTACCATCGCGGGCAACTGCAGGAGACGCGGGCTGACCCGGTCGACCTGCAGGAATTGTTCCCGCCACCGCTGAGCGAGTTGCCCGATGCCGGTGCTGCGGGGGATGATGTCGCGCCGTGATGAAGATTCTTCTCGTCGATGACGAGGCCCAGGTCCTTGAAGCTTGGCGGGCATTGCTTGAGGGGGTCGGGGCCTGCGAGGTGCGCATTGCCGCGGTCGGGGGCGAAGCTTTGAAGGAAGCGCGGGCGTGGGGCGGCCCGGATGTCTTGGTCACCGACGTGGTCATGGCGCCGATGGACGGTTTGCGTCTGCACGAAATGCTGGCCAAGGAGTTTCCGGCCATGCGCACGGTTTTTGTCAGCGGCCACGATCTTTCCGGCTACGCCGACCGTTTGGCCGGGGCAACGGTGCTGGCCAAGCCGGTCACGGTGGAAGATTTGGCGGCGGCGGTTGGCCTGACTACCGCGTCGGCGTCCGTGTCCCCCGGCGACCCGGTTGTCGGGGCGACCCTCGGCTCCTATTATTTGCAGGAGGTTGCGGGGCGGCACGGCGCGATTTGCGATTACCTCGCATGGCAGCAGGGCATGTCGCGCCATGTCGTGTTGCACCTGCTGGTCAACCATCCGGACCTGCCGCCGGGCGCTGCCGAGGAATTTTTGGCCGATGCGCGCGCCAAAGCCGCAGTCACTCACCCTTATTTGCTTGCGGTGCATGAAGCAGGGGAGGCGAACGGCCATAGTTTTTACACCTCCGATCTCGTGCCGGGCCACACGCTGGCCGCTTATGGGCAAGCGGCCCAGACATTGGACGATCGGGTTTTGCTCAACGCGTTGCGCACGACGGCGGAGGTGTCCGAGTATTTCAAAGAGCAAGGTCTGGCGCGGAGGGCCATCACGCCGTTCGACGTCGTGCTCGATGCCGCCATGCGGCCCCGCTTGTCCAACGTGGCCCAAAGCGCCCCCGGAGAAACCGATGAACCGGCCGAGGTGCGGACCATGGCTGCAACGGTGGCGGCCTTGGCGGCGGCGGATGGTCCGGCGGCGCGGGCGGCGTCCGCCTTGGCCGCCAACGCGGAGCAAGGATGGGCGGCCACCGTGCCTTTGGTGGCAGCGGCCAAGCCGGCCGTGGTGCCGAAGGACGCGGAACAACTCACTGCGCGCACGGCAAAATCCCGTCAATTGCTCGATCAGTCACGAGAGCAGCAAAAAAAGCGTCTTCTCGTCACGGCGGGTCTTTCTTTCGTGCTCCTCGTGGTCGGATCCCTGGCGCTTTGGAAATTCCTCGGCGGAGGCACCTCCGCCGTTGTCTCGCGTCTGCTCGAGGTCCCGGCTGGTGAATTTGTTTACGGTGACGGCGAGAAGGTCAGCCTCCCGGCTTTCTGGATCGACGAGCATGAGGTGACCATCGCGGACTACAAGGAATTCCTCGACCACCTTGAAGCGAACCCTGGCGCGGCGGCACAATTCGCGCATCCCGACATGCCCCAAGGCAAAGACCATACGCCGTTGGACTGGGCGGATAACCAGCAACTCGACCCGCCGATGCCCGGCTATTACACGCGCGCGGTGCGCTGGAGGAAATACAAGGACGCCGCGCTCGATATCAACTCGCCAGTCTTCAATGTCGATTGGTACGACGCCTTCGCTTATGCCAAATGGAAAGGACGGCGTTTGCCGACCGAGCAGGAGTGGGAAAAAGCGGCGCGCGGGACAGACGGCCGCGAGTATCCTTGGGGCAACGAGGAGGATCCGGCGCGGGTGAGCAGCGGTCACGATTTCGATCCCGATCCCCAAAAAGGCGGTGACCTTGACGGATACAAGCGTTGGTCCCCGGTCAATCTGCCGCCGGGCGACGCCGGCCCCTACGGGGTGCGCGGCATGGCCGGCAATGTCTCCGAATGGACGGCCACAATGGCTCCCCATGAAGACGGGATGGGCGGGGAGGTTCCGGTCATCCGGGGGGGCAATTGGGGCAACCCCGAGCACCAACTCACCCGCCGTCGCGCGGTGCTGGACCCCCTGCAACCGCAGGATACACTGGGTTTCCGAACCGTGTCCGACACCCCACCGCAATGACCCGCAGTTTTCCAACCTGGATAGTCTTGGCCGTCGGCCTTCTGTTGTCGGCCGGTGCCGTTGAGCAGGTCGCGGCGCAGGTCAGGGTCGATGTTGCTTTCAAGCGCAAACTCTACGTGATGTATGAACCGCTCATTGCCACGGTGACGATCAACAACCTCAGCGGCCGTCCGCTGCTGTTGGAAAACTCCGATTACCACCGTTGGTTCGGCTTCAATATCGAATCGGCCGATGGACGGATTATTCCGCCGATCAATCCCGACTACGCACTCGCCGCCGCTGCGGTCGGGCCTGGGGAAAAGCTGACGCGCTCGGTCAATCTCACCCCGCTTTTTCCGCTGCATGAATTCGGGCTTTACCGGGTGAAAGCATCGGTTTATGTGGCGGCTTTTGCCCGGTATTTCAGCTCTCCTCCTTTGGCTGTGGAAATCACCGACGGCCGGCCGATTTGGCAGGAGGTGGTCGGTCTGCCGGGAAATGGTGGCAAACCCGACTTGCGCACCATCACGCTGCTTTCGCACAAGCTTTCACGCAGCACGCGGCTTTACGTGCGGATTGAAAATCGCGAGCAGGGGCGTGTCTATGCCACCCATCAACTCGGTCAATTCCTCACCTTCGGCCGCCCCGAGGTCCTGCTCGACGTGGACAACGAGATCCACATCCTGCAAAACACCTTGCCTAAGCAATTCCTTTACACCCACCTCGGGCTGGGTGGCGAGGTGCGCGCCCAGCAGGCTATCAACGATGCCGGTTCGCGTCCCAGACTGGTCAAGGAGGCCGGGGGGACGGTCAAGGTTGTCGGCGGACGTCCTTTCACTCCCGGCGGGGAGGACCCGCCAGAGGAGGCTGCGACCGACAAGCTGGGGGACCGTCCGGTGCCATTGCCCGGCTCCTGACCACGCCGAAAAGCCTTGCACCACCCCTGCGCCGCTCGTTAGTGTCCCGCCCCCTTTCACACCGAAGTATTTAATCCATGGCCGTCGCAAAAAAGAAAAAGACCCCCGCCAAGCCCGTCAAAAAATCGGCGGTTAAAAGCAAGTCCGTGCCCGCCAAGAAAAAGGCGGCCCCGGCCAAAAAAAATCCCCGTTTGGCCAAAGCCCCGGCCAAAAAAGCGGCCAAGTCCCTTCCCCAAGCCCCGGTCCGGAAAGGGCCAGCGACCAAAGCTCCGCTCGTCGGGACACGCGATATGCTGGCCTTCGGTCAACCTGTCTCCAAGGAGCGCCGTCTCAATCCATGGATGAAGAAGCAGCAACTGCGCCTGCTTGCCTTGAAAGACACGTTGCTTGATTCCATGACCGGCGTAGCCCGCGATAATTTGCGCACCGGCCACGATGCCCACGAGGCCTCCGCCCACGGTTTGCACCAAGCCGATGCCGGCAGTGACTCGTACGACCGTGACTTCGCACTCAATCTCCTCTCCCAGGAGCAGGATGCGCTCTTCGAGATCGACGAGGCTCTCAAACGCATCACCAAAGGCGCCTATGGGACCTGCGAGATGAGTGGCAAAGCCATTCCCAAAGCCCGCCTCGAGGCCCGGCCCTTTGCGCGATTCACGGTGGAATGCCAGGGCGAAATCGAACGCAAAAATCGTCACAGCCGTTTCCGTCAGCCCGTCCCGCGTCTTTTTGATTCGACCGACGATGAGGGCGGCGATGATGCCGACGAAGAACCACCGGCGGAAAACAAGGAGTAACCAATATCATGCCACAGGAAATCATCACCCTCGAGTGCACGGAGGCGAAAGCCGAAGGAATGCCCGTCTCGCGCTACATGAGCAAGCGCAACAAGAAGAGCCCGCGCACACCCAACCGTCTCGAGAAAAAGAAATACAACCCGCATCTGCGCCGCCATACGCTGCACCGCGAGACCAAGTAACCCGACATGCAACCCAAGACACCCAAACGCCGCGCTGCCATGCGCCGGGCCAACCGCCCGATGCCCCGCCGCCGCATCGACCTCCCGGTCGAAGCCATCGATTACAAAAACCCCGAGCTTCTCCGCCGATTCATCACCGAAACCGGCAAGATTCTCCCCCGCCGTCTCACCGGCGTGCCGGCCCACTTGCACCGCCGCATCACGCGCGCGATCAAGCGGGCTCGCTCCGTCCTGCTCCTCAAGTAGCGGACCGGTTGCCGGCTTCGTCCTTCTTCGTCGGTTGCTCCTGCGGCTTCAAAGGTCCTTTGGGCAGTGCCTTGGGCCGCCATTGCGGGTCGGATAATTTGCCGTCCGACACGTATTCGAGCAGTTTGCTTACTGGGTAAAGGAGGAGCCCGGGAACGCCCTGCGCGTTGATGCGCACCGTGAAATCCATGGCGTCGCGCAGGTAAAAGAGCGAACCCTGGCCGATCATACTGAAGCCTTGGCCGATGACATCGAGGTTGTCCGTGCCGATCTCGCCGTCGGCCACGCGGAAGTCACAAGTCGCCCGGCGCGCGGTCTGGTAACCGGTGCCCGGCACAATGCTCCCGAGGACCGCGGAAAGCGGGCCGAGGACTGGAATGGCGAAGACTTCGCCATTCTCGACCAGCAGGCTACCTTGGCCCTTCATGAGTTTCGGGGAACCGGGAACGAAGCTGAACTTGTAACGCCCGCTGACCGAGCCTTTCGAACCTTGGTAATCGAAGTAAAGGCGGGTCAATGTTTCGAAGTCGACGGAGTTGAGTTCCACGTCCACCCGCTGCGGCACACCGGGCTGGCCCGTGCTGATCTCGGCCGCGATTTGCGCCGACCCTCCGAAGAGCCGAGCCGACGGGACATCAACTTTGATCTTCCGGCTGGTGAACTCGAGGGAACCGCTGGTCGCGCCGAAATTCAGGGTGCGGTCGAGCAGGTCATAGTCGAGCCCCCCCGGGGCGGTAAACTTTGCCCAGAGGCGCGTCTGCGTGGGGTCCTCGAGGCCGACGAGGCCGCTAACCGTGACCTCGGGGGGTGATTTGAAACGGTAGGGCTTGGTTTCGGGCGCGATTTTGGGATCGGCCCACTGCAGGACATTGAAAACGTTCATCGTGCTGCGGATCCCCTCGAGACGCACCTGCCGGCGTTTGAAGTCATAAGTGAATGCCCCGGACCCCGAGCCCTCGGGCCGCTTGACCCTGATATTGCTCAAGGTGAGCGCGCGGTCGGCAAACGACAGGTCCGCCGAGGCGTTTTCCATCGGCGAATCGTGGATCGAGGTGCGCCCCAGTTCCATTTTTCCGGTGGCGCTGAGCTGAGCGATATCCAACTCGGGCCCACGCGCTTCGAAGCGGACAGACGGGCGGTCGGTCAATTTGAGATTCAGCTTGGCCACGCCTTGCCGGTCGCGCTCGTTGAGCAACGCGGCCAGAGGGAGAGGGTCGGCCCGGCAGTCGACGCGCAGGCGCACATCGCCGGGGCGCAGCATGAAGTCGCTGCGAATTTCGCCCCCGCCCAATCCGACGACGGCATCGCTGATGTAAAGGTGGCCGTCGCGCCAGGCGAATCCGCCGGCCAGAGAGTCGAACTTCACGCCGCGGAAAGAAAACCCACCGGCCACGGCCGTGCCGAGCACTTGTACGCGGCGTGGCGTGCCCGGTTCGACCTCGAGATGGCCCTGCACGGTCGGCGGGGTGGCGAAGGACAATTCGCCCCACGATCCGCCGGGACGCCACTCCGCCAGCCACGGCGCCGGGTCGAGCGCGAAACTCCAATCGGCCCGCGCGCGTCCGCTCGCCATGTTCCATTGGCCCGAGAGATCGAAGCTGCCGCCTTTGGTCTCGCGGGCGGCAAGGCGCTGCACGGAGAGGACGCGGTCCGCGTAGGCGGCATCCAAACGGATGTCGCACAAGCGCGCCGCGCCGTAGGTTGCCTCGGCGGCCAAGAGGCGGATGCGCGGCAGTTGCAGTGAATCGGGTTGGCCGGCGCGGGCGGTGAAATCGATTTGCAACTCGGGGGGATTTTTTCCGAAATCCAGTGCCTCGATAATTTCCAGAATACGGGCCAGTTCTTGAGGAACGACCAACGGGGCGCCCTCTCCGGCCGGACCGTCCAATGCGACTTGCCCGCTGGCGACCACATTGATGCCCTGCAGGTTGAAGCGGGCCAGCGGCACGCTGACCACCCGGTCGGAAAGAATCAGCCGGGCCCGCGCCTTGGTCAGGCGCAATATTCGGGCCACGCCTTTCGAACCGGACAAGGGGAGGAAAAGCTGCGCGCCGCGCAAGTCGAGGGAAGTCAGTTCGACTTGGCCGCCCATCAGTTGCCGCCAGTCGAGAGAGACGGCCGCACGGTCGACCGCGACCTCGGGTTTGTCGGGCAGCGTTTCGGAGCGCAGCCTTACCTTGTCGAGGACGAGACCCTCGATCGGGCTAAGTCGCATGCGCTCGAATTGCACAGCGAGCCCGGCCCGCGCCGCGGCATCGAGCAGCAGGGGGTGCAACGCGCGGGGCAGCCCGCTGAAATGCAGAATGATCAGCGCGCCGGGGACAACGAAAAGAAAAAACACCTGTGCGACCCGCAAAAGCGTCTTCAGCGTGTGGTGCGTGAGGATGCGCCAGGACATGCGGCTGCCAATCTATCAACGTGCCTTCCGCTTGTCAGGCGCGGCGCACCAGGAGCAAGCGCAGGCTGTTCAGGACCACGACCACCGTGCTGCCCTCGTGCGCGGCGACCCCAAGGGCGAGGGGCAGCGGATAGAAGAAGGTGGCGGCCACCATGAGTCCGACCGTGCCGAGGGCCACAACCATATTCTGGCTGATGACCCGGCGGGCATCGGTGCTGAGATTGAGGGCGAGCAGGAAATTTTCCAGCCGGTCGTTCATCAAGATGATTTCCGCTTGTTCGAGGGCGGCATCCGATCCGCGCGCGCCCATGGCCACGCCGATATCGGCCGCCGCGAGGCAGGGGGCGTCATTGACCCCGTCACCAATCATGGCCACGCGTTTCTTTCCGCCGTCTTTGAGTTCCTCAATGGCCGCTACCTTGTCTTCCGGCCGCAACCCCGCACGGATCTCGTCCACCCCGGCCGCTCGGCCCATCGCGATGGCCGGTCCCTCCCGGTCGCCGGTCAGCATCACGGTGTGTATGCCGCGGGCCCGTAATTGGGCCAGCAACTCCCTGCTTTGCGGGCGCACCTCGTCGAAAAAGCGCAGACAACCAAGCATATCGTCGCCCGCCACCCAAACTTCCGCGGCATCGGAAGCAGGGGGTCCCTCGGCCGGCGCGATTGTCCATTCGGAGGCAACAAACGTGCGACTGCCGAGGACAAACGGTTTGCCGTTGATCAGGCCGCGCACCCCTCGGCCCGGCAAGGTCTCGTGTCCTTCGACGGACCATTCCGCCATCCCGCGGGGCAGGGCCACACCGCGGATGGCGCGGGAGAGGGGATGCGACGAGTGCCGGGCCAGGGCGCGAGCGGCGGCGAGCAACTCGGCCTGGTCGCCGCGGACCACGTCGATGCCGGCAAGCGCCAGCTGCCCGGAGGTCAATGTCCCCGTTTTATCCAGCGCGACAAGGTCAATCCTGGCCAGGTTTTCAATCGGTGCACCGCCACGAAAGAGAATGCCGCGCCGCGCCCCGGCGGCAATGGCCGCGAGAATCCCCGAGGGGACGGAGAGGACCAGTGCGCAGGGAGAAGCGACAACGAGGAGAGTCATGGCGCGGTAAAAAGCGCTGCGAATTTCGCCTGAGCCGCCGAAAGGCGGCAGGCCGAAGAGCAACCACCAGACAAAAAACATCACGGTGCAAGAAGTGAGAATGATCCAGGTGTAAGTCGTGCCGAAGCGGTCGGTGAAAGTCTGTGACGGGGCGCGCAGAGTCTGGGCCTCGCGGATGAGACGGATGATTTTCTGGAGGGAACTTTCCGCCGCGGGCCGGAGGACGGGACCTTCGAGCAACCCGCTCAGGTTGATCGTGCCGGCCAAAGCTGTTTCACCGGGCCCTTTCGGCACGGGAACCGATTCGCCGGTCAGGTTTGACTCGTCGCATTCCGATCTTCCGCGTGCGATGGTCATGTCGACCGGAATTTGCCCGCCGGCCAAGACGCGCACGATCATGCCGGGTTCGAGGTCCTCGACGGGCACCTCGTGTTCCGAGTCGTTGACCATGACCAGCGCGGTCTTGGGTGCGCCGCGCAGGAGCGTGCCGATTTCGCGACGGGTGCGCCCCATGGCATAGTGCTCCATCGCCCCGGAGGTGGAAAAAAGAAAAAGAAGGAGAGTGCCTTCCCCCCACGCGCCGATCAGGGCGGCGCCCGCCGCCACGGCAAGCATGAGAAAGTGGATGTCGAGTTGCCCCGACTTGAGACGCTCCCACGCATCGCGGGCGGCATCCCACCCACCGCAAAGATAAGCAAGGATGTAGGAAACAAGCGGGGTCCAGGCGGGAGCGGGCGCGAGTTCGAGGGCCCAGCCGGCGAGTCCGAAAAGCGCGCAGCCCGCAGCCAAGGCGGCCATGGGCTTCCATTCCGTCTCACTGTGCTCCTCGAGGGTGCCTTTTTGGCGCGGAGCGTAGGCGGGCCAGACCAGTTTGACCCATTGCCAGAGCGAGATGGCGGTGACGCAGGTCGCTTTGCGGAGCAAGGTCGTGCCGAATTTTTCCGAAATGAGGAGGCGCGCGTCCCCGGGCTGCGCTTCACGGCCCACGGCACACAGGCTGCAGGGATTCTGTAGCGCGTGCGGGCAGGGTGGGAACTTCTCCCGCAGCGTATCGGTGACCCGTTGGGCCAAACGCCCGTCCTGGTCCCGGCCCAGCGTGGCGATGGATAGTCGGCGGGTTACCGGGTTAAAGGCTACGGCTTCAAGGCGCGGCTCTTCATGCAATAAGCCGGCCAACCGCGCAATCGGGCAAGGCGGGGTGAGGGCCTGCGTGGCAGCCGGCCGGAGGACCGTGCTTGGCATGGCGGGTCAGGCTGCCGCCTCCACCACGGGGTTTTCCAGAATGCCGATGCCTTCGATTTCCACCGACACCGTGTCGCCGGGCTGCAGCCAGACGGGCGGACGCCGGGCCATGCCGACGCCGTGGGGCGTGCCGGTGAGGATGACACTGCCGGCCGGAAGCGTGGTCTCCGCACTGAGGAACTCGAGCAGTGCCGGCAGATCGAAGATCATGCGGGCGGTGTTGCTTTGCTGCATGACGCGCCCGTTGAGGCGGCCGGTGATGGCAAGATGCAGGGGGTCCGGCAATTCATCCGGGGTCACGATCCATGGCCCGAGCGGACAAAAGGTGTCGAACGATTTGGCGCGGCACCACTGGCGGCCGGAGCGGCGAAGTTGCCAGTCACGTGCGCTGACGTCGTTGGCGCAGGTCAAGCCGGCCACGTGGTCAAGGGCCGTGGCGCGGGTTGCGTTGAGGCAATCCCGCGAAAGAACAACGACTAACTCCGCCTCGCTGTCCACCTCGTCGCTGCGCAATTTCCGCGGCAGACGGATCGGCTCGCCCGGGCCGGTGACCGCGCGGATATTTTTCATGAAAAGCACGGGATAGTCCGGAACTGGCGCGCCGGTTTCGGCCGCGTGATCGTCATAATTAAGACCAATGGCATAAATCGCCGCAGGAACGATGGGAGCGAGCAAGCGGCCGGTGCGGACGATCCGGCCGGTCGGCTGGAATCCTCCGTCCCACGACCCTTCCAGCAGGGCAAAAACACCGGGGTCCCCGGTCGGTGCAGCGTGGTGGACCTCGTCGTGTTCGTCGGCGATTCGCGCGATGCGCATGGGGCCAACCTAGCCCCTGCGAGGCCAAAGGTCACGCGCTGACGAGGAGTGGTGCGCGCACTTGCGCCGGGGCGGGGCGGCTGACATTATTTCCGTCATGCACCGGGCGCGCATCCTGACGGCAGAAGCCTTATCGGGGGTCCGCGACCAGATGGAGCGCGCGGGCCAGAAGCTGGTTTTCACCAACGGATGTTTCGACCTGCTTCATGCCGGTCACGTGCGTTATCTGCAGCAGGCGCGGGAGTTGGGCCACGCTTTGGCCGTTGGACTGAACAGCGACCGGTCGGTGCGCGAGTTGAAGGGTGAAGGTCGCCCGATCAATGCGGAGGACGACCGTGCGGAGGTCGTCGCCGCCTTGGGCTGTGTCGATTATGTGGTCATTTTCGACGGCAAACGGGCCACCGATCTGCTGCGTGCGGTGCGGCCTCAGGTTTATGCCAAAGGCGGTGACTACACACCCGAGTCGCTCGATCCCGACGAACGGGCGATTCTGGCCGCGGCGGATGCGGAGGTGCAGATCCTGCCCTTGTTGCCCGGCCGTTCCACCACGGCGGTCTTGGAAAGGATGTGTCAACCTTGAGCGCGGGCGACAAACTGCGCATCGGCATCCTCGGCTCGGGCTCGGGGACCAACCTCGACGTGATCTTCCGCCTCATCCACGACCGCATGCTGCCGGCCGAGGTCAAAGTGGTGGTTTCCGACCTGCGCGAGGCCGGCATTCTGCAGATCGGGCGGGCGCACCGGGTCCAGACCAAATACGTTTACCCTGGGGAAGCACCCGGCGTGATCGAACCGGCCAGCGAGCACAATATCGTCAATGCCCTGCAGCAACAGCATGTCGAACTTGTGTTGCTCCTCAACTTTGGTCGCACTCCGGGTCGGGATTTACTCGGGGCCTTTCCCGACCGGGTTCTCGGCATCCATCCCTCACTCCTGCCCCGCTATCCCGGCCCGCGCGCTTGGGAGGATGCCTTGGCCGCCGGCGATGCGGTCACGGGTTGCACGGTCTACCGGGTCGGGGAGGATGGTTGCAGCGTGGGCACAATCGCCCAAGCCGAGGTCGACATTCTGGCCGGCGACACGCCCGACATGCTGCGCGACCGCATTCGTCAGGCGGAAAACATTCTTTACCCGGCGGTGGTGGAATTTTTTGCCCGCGAGCGGCCACTTGGAGGATAGACATCCGGACGGCGGGAGCTTCTATTGGGTCTCATGTCAATGGGACAAGGATCGGCCGGAAATGTCATTGCCGCATTGGCCAGTTTGCTGGTCCCCGGTCTTGGTCAACTGGTCCAAGGAAGATTCCTCGCCGCATTGTTCTTTTTGGTCGGCGCCGCTGTGCTCTGGTTCGTCAGCCTCGGAACCTTGGGCTGGATCATGCACCTGTGGTCCTGCCTTAATGCGGCATTGTGGAAACCGCGCTGATCCGGCTTAACTTGCTCCGATGAAAACCCTCCTCAACCACATCAACGGCCAATGGGTCGCGGCCCGCAGCGGGGCCACGCGCGACATTCTCAATCCCGCGGACAACCAGGTCATTGCCAAGGCGACGGACAGCGGGGCGGCTGATGCCGAGGATGCCGTCACGGCGGCGCGCGAGGCCTTTGATCAAGGTCCGTGGGGCAAGAGCACGGGACCCGAGCGCGCGGAAAAACTTTTCGCCTTGGCCAGCTTGGTGGAAAAACATGCCGAAGAATTCGCCCGGCTCGACACCCGGAACAACGGCAAGCCGCTGCGTGAGGCGCAATACGACGCCGCGGATGCCGCCAGTTGCTTCCGCTACTACGCCGGGCTGGCCAGCAAGCCGCAGGGCCAGACTTACAGCGTGAGCGACCCGAATATGATTTGCATGACGGTGCGCGAGCCGATCGGGGTCTGTGCGCAGATCATTCCCTGGAATTATCCACTGTTGATGGCGGCATGGAAGCTCGCGCCGGGACTCGCCGCGGGCAACGCGTGCATTCTCAAGCCGTCGGAAATGACGCCCCTTTCCGCGGTCAAGCTTTTCGAACTCATGGCAGAAGCGGGTTTTCCGCCTGGGGCGGCCAATCTTATCCTCGGCCCGGGTGACCCGGTAGGATCAACCCTCGCGGCGAGCGACCGGGTGGACAAAGTTGCCTTTACCGGCGGTGGCGTCACCGGACGTAAAATCATGTCCGCGGCGACCGGAAATCTCAAGAAAGTGACGCTCGAACTCGGGGGCAAGAGCCCAAATATTGTTTTTGCCGATGCCGATTTCGAAGCGGCGCTGGAATTTGCCATGTTCGGCATTTTCGCCGGACAAGGTGAGGTCTGCAGCGCGGGTTCGCGTCTCATCCTCGAACGTAAGATAGCCGGGAAGTTCCTTCCGCGTCTGGCCGAGGCGTGCCGTAAAATTGTCGTTGGTGACGGCACGGAGGCCGATACCGAAATGGGCCCGCTGGTCTCCAAGGCTCATATGGAGAAGGTGCTCAGCGACATCAGGTCCGGCCTCGACGAGGGGGCAACACTCCTTTGCGGTGGTCATCGCCTTGAGAAAGGTGCGTTGGCGGAAGGAAATTTTGTCGCGCCAACCGTCTTTGTTGATGTGCCGCCCAAAGCCCGCATCATGAAAGAAGAAATTTTTGGACCGGTCCTCGTCGTGGAATTGTTCGATACCGAGGAGGAAGCCATTGCCAAAGCCAATGACACGGTGTTCGGGCTGGCTGGTGCCGTCTTCACTTCCGATGGGGCCAAGGCTCACCGCGTGATCAAGCGGCTGCGCGCCGGCATCACGTGGATCAACACCTACCATCCAACCTTCAACGAGGCCCCTTGGGGTGGCTACAAGCAGAGCGGCATCGGCCGCGAGCTCGGCACCTATGGCTATGAAGCTTACACCGAGGTGAAGCAGATCAATGTGAATCTCGCTCCGGGCCGCATCAATTGGTTTAAGAATCTCTAATACCCTGATGAGCGCGATCGTCGAAATCCACGATGTGACCAAGGCTTTTGGGGGCTTTGTTGCGCTCGACCAGGTGAGCATGGACATCGAGGAAGGCGAGTTCATGACCTTTCTCGGGCCCTCGGGCTGCGGGAAGACAACATGCCTGCGCCTGATCAGCGGTTTCGAGCAACCGACCAGCGGCGAGGTCTTCATCGGCGGGCGTGACGTCACGTACGACCCTCCTTACAAGCGCGACGTCAATCAGGTCTTCCAAAGTTACGCTCTTTTTCCACACCTTACCGTGCGGGAGAACATCGGTTTCGGCTTACGCATGAAAAAAATGGGAGCCGACAAGATCAAAGAGAAAACGGAATGGGCCATCGCCATGACTTCTCTTCAAGGGATGGAGGACCGCAAACCTGCGCAGTTGTCCGGTGGTCAGCGCCAGCGCGTCGCTCTCGCGCGGGCCATCGTTTGCGAGCCACACGTTCTTCTGCTGGACGAACCTCTCTCCGCTCTTGACGCCAAATTGCGCACCCACATGCGCCTCGAGCTGAAAAACCTGCAGAAGCGCCTCGGTATCACTTTCATCTTTGTCACCCATGATCAGGAGGAGGCTCTGAGCATGTCGGACCGCATCGCGGTGATGAACAAGGGCAAGGTTGAACAAATCGGCACGGCCGCGGAAATTTACCACCATCCGCACACTGAATTTGTGGCCAGTTTCATCGGCGAGACCAGCATCGTCGAAGCCGAGGTGCTCGAACACCAAGACGGGCTCATTCTTTGTCGCCTCGAGGGGGGCTTGCAGCTTTGGATCAAAGAGGCAGAAGGCGCCCGCCCAGGGAGTAAAATGCTGGTCTCGGTGCGTCCGGAGAAGGTTCGTCTTTTCCGGGATCGCCCTGCCGCAGGCCAAAATGTCTTTTCCGGTCAGGTAAGCAGGGAGGTATTCAAGGGGGCGGTCGACGACATGACCATTGTCACAGAGGGCGGACTTGAACTCAGTGCGCTTCTGGCCAACGCGGGAGAAACCGGGCTTGATTTTCACGAAGGGGAGCAAGTCTGGTGCCTCATCCATCCGAACGACATCAATCTCTTGGTGAAAGAAGGATACGGTATCGCGGGATAAGTCCTGCCCCTCCGCCACTCCAAAGGTGATGCTGCCGGGTCCGGTCTTCGGTCGCGGCGGACAAAAACAACCAGTTGACCAAAATTGTTCAGTCTTGGGCCCAGCTTGGACTGCTGATCAGAGAGCAAAAAATAATATTGCCTTGTGGCATGAGATTTGCTCTTAACTCTCCGTTCAAAAATGACGTTTGCTTGTCAAACGGCGTCCAAAACCAAAACAAACCAAAAAAACATCATGAAAAAAATCATCGTATTAATAGCAGGCGTGTTGCTTGCGGTTCCGCTGGCGCAGGCCCAATCTGAAACCGGTACCTCGGCCGGAGCTCAGGCCATGAGCATGGCCCGCTCCGGGGCGATCAGTGCCGGACGCACCACGTCCCAAACAGAGACGGTTACGGTCACCGACTATAAGAGCGGTAAAGAAATCGTCGTGGTTGAAGAAGACGAGAAATGGTGGTCGTTCAACGCTTCTACTGGTTGGGACAGCCTTTACATGTTCCGTGGTGTCAACGTCCTCGGCAACGGAAACGGTCTCTACTGGCTCGGTGCCGATGTTGGGATCAGCCCGTGGGAGAACGGAACCTTCGTGGCCGGTGTCTGGTATGGCGTCGGATCTTATTACAACGGTGCCAACACCCAAGCGCGCTATGGCGAGCTGGATGTCTTTGCCGAGTACACGCACACCTTCGGGAACCTCGCCCTGACCGCGGGATGGATTTATTATTGGTATCCCACGACCTCGCAGGCGCAGAACGAGATCTTTTTCGGTGCTGCCTATGACATCGCGCTCGGTCCGGTCACGATCACGCCAAACACGACCTACTACTACAACGTTGGTCCCGAGCTCGGGACTTCCGGTGGTATCGTCAATGGCGGTTCTTCCTACTGGATCCTCGGCTTGGACGTGAATGTGCCGGTTGCCTATGACGGCGCCGTGGCCCTTGAGCCTTACACGCAATTAGGCGTCAACTTCGGCTTCAACAACAACAATTTCGGCGCCACCCGCTTCAACGGCGGCAACAACTGGCAAACCGGGGTTGCTCTGCCCATCCAGTTCACCAGCTGGTTCGGCATCTCGCCCTACATCGCCTATTCCTACCAGTGGCAGCAGCTCGCTGCTGGTGCTGGCACTGGCACCGGTGCCACCGCCGTCAACACCTTCTGGGGCGGCGTCAGCGCCAACTTCTCCTTCTAAGTTAGTTTGCGTTAACTTAATCCACCAAACCCCTCCGGCTCCGGTCGGAGGGGTTTTTGCTTTCTGGATTCCCCCGGCGGCCCGGGTATCTTGATGCTCAGCCATGGAAATCCTCCAACTTCTCGGTGTCGCGGTCGGCCTGGCCACCTTGTCCGGGCTGAACCTTTACCTCACCGTCTTTCTCACCGGTCTGGCCGTCCGCTTTGATTGGATTTCCCTGGCCGCGGAATACCAGCGGCTGGAAGTGCTCGGCGATCCTTGGGTCTTGGCCGCATCCGGACTGCTTTTTGCCGTGGAGTTCACCGCGGACAAAATTCCCTGGGTCGACTCCGCCTGGGATGCGGTGCACACCGCGATTCGTCCGGTGGGCGCTGCCCTGCTCGCCGTGATGGTGCTGGGCGACGGCAATCCGGTTTTCAATGTGGTGGTTGGACTTCTCGCCGCGTGGCTCGGTTTCACCACGCACGCGCTCAAGTCGACCGTCCGCCTGCAGGCCAATGCCTCACCCGAGCCGATTTCCAATCTCGTGCTCAGCGTGGCCGAGGACACTACGGTGGTGCTCGGCCTGGGCCTCATTTTCACTTACCCGATTGTCGCTTTGGCCATCGCGGTCATCGCGCTGGCTGCCATCTGGTATTTCGTGCCGCGCATGCTGCGTTCCACCTGGGTCAAACTCTGGCTTTGCGGACGCAAGTTACGCCTCTCTCCGGTCGACGAGGAGGTGGTCGAGATGCCCGACGACTTGCCCTCGGCCACCCGCGCCGCGGTCACCGGCCATGCCGGGGCGGAATGGAAGGTCGCATGGTCCGTGCCCTGTATCAGCGGCTCCGGCCCGGGTTACCCGCCCAACCGGTTCGGTTGGCTTGTCTCGGCGGACGGTCCGGCCCAGATGCTTTACTTTGTTCCCCGCCACTCGAACCGGCCCCGCGCGTTGCATCCCGGTTCCCCTGTTGCCCGGCTCGAGCAGAAATTTTTGGCCGATGTTCTCGTTCTCGAGTGGCCCGGGGGCGAACAGGCGCGCTTTCTATTCGACCGCGGGTCGCGTTCGCTGGCCCGGCTGGTTTTCTCCAAATTCACCGGACCCCGATGATGACCTCACCCCGCAGTGTCGAAGAACTGGCCCAAGCCTTGGTCCGCATTCCCAGCGTCAATCCCGACGGCGACCCCGGAACCGACCGCACGGGCGAGCAGGCCTGCGCGGAATACCTCGCTGGTTTTCTCCGCGAACTCGGCGCCGAGACAGCTCTTCACGAGGTGCATCCGGGGCGGCCGAATATCGTGGCGCGTTTTCCCTCCGCTGCGGGCAAGCCGCGCCTGCTTTTCGCCCCGCACACCGACACGGTGAGCGTGGCGGGCATGAGCATTGCTCCCTTTGGCGGGGAAATCCGCGAAGGAAAACTTTACGGCCGCGGGGCGAGCGATACCAAAGGTCCGATGGCCTCGATGCTTTGGGCGCTGCGCGAGTGCCGCGAAATCCTCCCGAAGCTGACCCACGAAATTTGGTTTGCCGGGTTGATGGGCGAGGAGGCCGGGCAGGATGGCGCCAAGGCTCTGGCCGAGCGCGAGCGGTTTGCTTTTGTTATTGTCGGTGAACCGACCGATCTCGAGGTCGTCTTCAAGCACAAGGTCGACGTGACCGCCCGGATCACCGCCACCGGCCGAGCCGCGCACAGCTCGTGTCCGGAGCGGGGCGAGAACGCCATCACCAAGCTGGCGGCCGGCCTGCTTGCTTTGGCCAAAGCTCTGACTTCCTATTTTGAAACGGTTGCCGACCCCGTGCTCGGGCATCCCACCTTCAGCATCGGGACGATCCGTGGAGGCACGAAGTCTAACATCGTGCCCGACCACGCCGAGGCGGTCATCGATCTGCGTTTGCTGCCCTCCCAGTGGAAAAACGGGGAGGCGCGCCATCTTTTCGAGATCATGCGCCAAGCCTGCCCGGGGCTTCAGGTGGAGCAAATCTCGGGCTCCGAAGCGCTGGACACCGATCCGGCGCACCCCCTGGTGGCCAAGCTGGTCGAAATCGGCGGTCGTCCGGCCGGTGCGGCGTGGTTCTGCGACGCCGCCATTTTCTCGGTCCAAGGTATCCCCGCGGTGGCGGTTGGTCCCGGCTCGATCGCCCAAGCCCACACCGAGAACGAATTCATCGAGGTGGCGGCCCTCGAAAAGGGCGTCGCCTACTTCAAAAAGTTTCTCCACAAACTTCGCCTAAGTTAGGCTTCACAAGTTTTCCCTCAACGCTCATCCCTCAAGCCGCAACTTTCCATGCCGACCGCCATCACCCCGACCCGCGCCGACAATTTTCCCGAGTGGTATCAGCAGGTGATCAAAGCTGCCGACTTGGCCGAAAATTCCGACGTCCGCGGCTGCATGATCATCAAGCCGTGGGGCTGGGGGATCTGGGAAAATATGCAACGCCAACTCGACGCGATGTTCAAGGCGACGGGTCACGTCAACGCCTACTTTCCCCTCTTCATCCCGCTCAGCTTCCTCGAGAAAGAGGCCAAGCACGTGGAAGGATTTGCCAAGGAGTGCGCGGTGGTCACCCATCACCGGTTGGAGGAAAAAGACGGCAAGCTCGTTCCGGCCGGCGAATTGACCGAACCACTCATCGTTCGTCCGACCTCCGAGACGATCATCGGTGCGGCTTATGCCCGCTGGGTGCAAAGTTATCGCGACCTCCCCTTGCTGATCAATCAATGGGCCAATGTGGTTCGCTGGGAAATGCGTCCGCGCCTTTTTCTGCGCACCGCGGAATTTCTTTGGCAGGAGGGACACACGGCGCACGAGACAAATGAGGAAGCGGTGGTTGAGACGGAGACAATGCTCGGGGTTTACGAAAAATTCGCCCGCGAGCATCTGGCTATTCCGGTCTTTACCGGCGAGAAGTCGGAGAGCGAACGCTTTCCCGGCGCGGTCAGCACGCTTTGCATCGAGGCCATGGTCCAAGACCGCAAGGCGATCCAGGCCGGCACGTCGCATTTTCTCGGGCAAAATTTCTCCCGGGCCTCCGGGATCGAGTTCGCGGCGCGCGACGGGAGCCGTCAGTTTGCCTGGACCACAAGCTGGGGGGTGAGCACGCGGCTCATCGGCACGCTCATCATGGCGCACTCCGATGACGACGGCCTCGTCTTGCCGCCCCGCATGGCGCCTTCGCAAATTGTCATTTTGCCCATTTTGTCCAAGGAAGAGTCCCGCGGTGCCGTGTTGGAGGCCGCGGAAAAACTGGCCGCGCAACTCCGGGCGCAAAACGCGTTCGGCGAACCGGTCCGCGTCGAGATCGACCGTCGCGACGCCGGCGGTGGGGTGAAAAACTGGGAGTGGATCAAAAAGGGTGTGCCCCTGCGGGTCGAGATCGGGCCGCGCGATTTGGAAAAAGGCAGTGTGGCGGTCAGTCGCCGTGACCGCGGACCGAAAGAAAAGGAATTTCCAGCGATAGCTGAATTCGCGGCGGAAGTCGGGGCCACGCTGGAGGCGATGCAGGCGGCGTTGCTCCAGCGCGCGACGGTGTTCCGTGACGAGCACACCCGGATCATTGATTCGGCGGAGGAATTCCGCGCCTTTTTCACGCCGGCCAAGGCCGAACAGCCGGAAATCCATGGCGGTTTTGCCCTGACCCACTGGGACGGGACGCGCGAGACGGAGGAAAAAATCAAAGATGAACTCAAGGTGACCATCCGCTGCATCCCTCGCGACGGGGCAGCGGAGCCGGGAGTGTGTCCTTTCAGCGGGAAACCGAGTGCGCGCCGCGTGGTCTTCGCCAAGGCGTATTGAGCGAGTTTGCCTGGCAAAGGTCGAACATCTTATGGCGCGGAAATTCATTGGTCGGGCCAGCCGTTCCTACCGCTGGCTGATCAGGTTGATCGTCCTAACCGCATTTTTTGCGGTGACGCCTTTCGACGTCTCTGCCCAATTCCCGTTCAGCGCGCTGCGCTTTCTCAAGCCCGACGGCCGGATCAGTCCGGCCCTTGTCACCGAGTGTTCCGGGTTGGTTCACAGCCTGCGATACAGCGGGGTGTTTTGGGCCCACGGGGATGGCGGCAGCGGTGCCTTCATCGTCCCGGTCACGGCTAACGGCAAGTTGGCCCGCGGTTGGACCGGTGCGGTGCGGATCGAGGGCTGCAAGAACAACGATTGGGAGGACATCGCCTTGGATGGTCGAGGCAATCTCATCATTGCCGACTTGGGCAATAACAGAGGACGCCGCAAACAGCTCATGTTTCATTTTCTCAACGAACCCAAGCCGGGCGCCGTCTCGGTCCGGCCGACCCGGACCTTGCGCGCCCACTATGCAGACCAGAAGGGCGATTCCCCGGATTACGATTGCGAGGCGGTTTTCTCCGCTGGAGGCCGGATCTACAACCTGACCAAACACCGCAGCGATACCCGCACGCGCCTTTACCGGCTCGAGGGTGAATCCACCACGCGCTCCAATCCGCTGCGGTTGGTCGGCTCGTTTGACATCGGCGGAATGGTCACGTCGGCGGATGCCTCGCCCGACGGCAAGCTGGTCGCGGTTCTTACCTACACCGCCCTATGGGTTTTCTCCTACGACCGCGCCTCGGGCAGTATTTTTACCCAAAGCGAGAGCATCCGCCGGACCCCGATTTTCGCTTGGCAGGCCGAGGCGGTGGCCTGGGAGGGCAATGATGCGCTGGTTATGGCCAACGAGAGCGGTCAGCTTTTCCGCATCGCTTTATCCTCGCTCCAAGAGGTCCGCTGACCCGCGGCCCTTGCTTCCCGCGTTGCCCCGAGAGTCGCCATCGGGCATAACATCCTGATGACAGACCCGCGTTACGAACGGCTGGCCGAAGTTTTGACCAAGCATTCCACCGCCCTCCAGCCCGGAGACAAGGTGCTCATCGATGTCTCCGACATTCCCGATGCCATGGTCATTGCCCTGATCCGCGCGGTGCGCAAAGCCAAGGCCCTCCCCTTCACCCAACTCCAGCACAGCCGCGTCTCACGCGAAATGGCCATCGGGGCAACGGGCCCGCAGATCGGTCTTGCGGCCGAGGTTGAAATGGCGCGGATGAAAAAGATGGACGTTTATATCGCGATTCGCGGCAGCGACAACGCGACGGAAATGAGCGACGTGCCGGCGGACAAACTCAAGATGATCGCCGCGACGATGCGTCCGGTCATGAATCACCGGATCAACAAGACCCGCTGGGTCGTGTTGCGTTGGCCGTCGCCCTCCATGGCGCAGCAGGCCCAGATGAGCACGGAGGCTTTCGAGGACTACTACTTCCGGGTCTGCACGCTGGACTACGGAAAATTGCGCAAAGGCATGGAAGTGCTCAAGGCGCTGATGGACGCAACCGACAAGGTGCAGATCAAGGGGCCCGACACCGACCTGCAGTTCAGCATCAAGGATATCGGTTCGGTCATTTGCGGCGGCGACCGCAATATTCCCGACGGGGAAGTTTTCACCGCGCCGGTCAAGCGCAGCGTCGAAGGCAAGGTCCGCTTCAATGTTCCGACCATCTATCACGGCACCGCCTTCGAGGATATCGCCCTCGAATTCAAACAGGGCCGGATCACCAATGGCATGGCCGGCCGCAACACGTCCAAACTGAATGCCATTCTTGATGCCGATGCCGGCGCCCGTTTCATCGGTGAGTTTTCGCTCGGGTTCAATCCGCACATCCTTCATCCCATCCGCGACATTCTCTTCGACGAGAAGATCGCCGGGTCCTTCCACTTCACTCCGGGCCAAGCTTACGAGGTCGGCGGCAACGGCAACCGCAGCCAGGTTCATTGGGACATGGTCTGCATCCAGCGCGTCGACTACGGCGGCGGGGAAGTGTGGTTTGACCGCAAACTGATCCGCAAAGACGGCATCTTTGTCCCGCCGGAGCTGAAATCACTCAATCCGGAGCGCGCCAAGTAGGTTCAACGGCAGTTTACCCGGCCGGTCTCTGGGTTCCGAAGGGATTGGAAATGCACCATTGCGCGGTCAGTGCTGGCGGAGAATCCTGGCCAGCTCCGCGATGCCTTCGGGATTTTCGTGGGCGCCGTGGCCGGAGGGGACGATTTTTTCGGAGCGCGCCTCGTTAAGGTGGGAACTCCAGTAAGGCACGACGCCGTCGGAACTGTTCGGCGCATCGCCCTGGCCGCGGTCGCCGATGATGGAATGGTAGGGCACGGTGGGTTTCATCGGAAGATTGAGGATGGCGGCCAGGAGTGGTGACCTGGCCCGGAGGAAGACGATGCTGTTGGCGGGGGCGACAAACAGTTCGCGCAGTTCTTGGCGCAGGGCCTGGCGGATGGTGATCATATCGCGCTGGGCAATGGTGAAGGGAAGGCGCACGAGGCGGGCGAAAAATTCGGCGAAGGGATTCACCGCCAAATCGCTCCCGCGGTGCGGAGTGGCGAAGAAAACCACCCGGCCCACATCGTTGCGCGGGCCGAAGTTGATGATCCTGAGCAAGCGCTCCCTGGTCTGTGGAGTGAGGTCGAGCTTTTCCGGCGGCGTATTCATGAACTGCTGCCAGAGATGCTTCCCACCGGTGCGGATTTGCAGCCCGGAGACTAGTCCGCCCATGCTGTGTCCGACCATCACCATACGGTCGAGGTTCGGGTTGGCCCGGCGCGGATCGAGTGTGGTCCGGAAGCGGTCCATCTCCTCGCGCAACCTCGCGGCCGTGGCCCACACGGGCAGACCGGTCGGATAAAGGAAAAACCAGAACTGATAGCGCTCGCGGATCTTTTCGTCGGCCATCAACTCGTTGACCGCCGGCACCCAGGTTTCCGGACGCGACATGAGACCGTGGACGAAGACCACGGGGATTTTTCCGGGATCGTAGGGGGAAAATTGGAAGAGACCGGCCTGGTCCATGGTCAAGTCGGTGCGGATGAGAGAGCGGACATCCATGCTACGGTTGCGGCCCTTGGAGAGCATGTAGGCGAGCGGGGCGGTGAAATCAGCCGCGAGTTTGGTGCGGCGTCCGTTCATAACCACATCGTCGTCCTTGCTCGTGCGGTAGAAAACGAGCTGCGGTTGCCCGCGGTCAGAACGCAAGACGGCGGTGACAGCTTCGGTGATTCCGGCCTGCGGAGTGATCCCCGGTTGTCCGCTCAGGTGCGGCGAGGACGGCACATAGCGCACCACGTAGGGCGCGCCCGCGCCATCTTGGGTGGTGCGAACGCGAAGCCTTTCGATACGCAAAGCGGAGGCCGGAACGAGTTCGTCCGCGCCGCGCGGGTCCATGGTGCGGTCCGACGTGCCGGCCACGCTCAGGGTCTTGCCGTTCCGTAAGGCAAGCGGCGCGAACTGGCGTGCCTGCATGGCGGATACCAGTGTCTCGGTCGCCGTTTGATTGATCTGATGTTGCGTACTGCCGAGACGTGCGGTGCCGGTTAGTCGTATGGCCTCGACGAGGTTCGAAACTTTTTCCGTCTCGCCCACACCGCGCCCGACCGCCTGCTTGAGGAGCGCGGCGGCGCGGTCGTTTCCATTGTGCGCCGCCAAATTGCGCGCCTCGCCTTGCCGGGCCGATAAATTTTGCACCTGCAAGCCGACGACGGTGCAACCCGTGGAGAGGGAGACCATGGCGAGGGCGGCCAAGGCGTGGAGGGTGGCGAGAGGAGGACGGGCAAACATGGCAAAGTGAAACTATCGGGATAGGCGGTGATGGAAAGCCTGCCCTATGCTTCCGGCGCTTGAGTGAAGAGCGTGCGCCAGTGTGCCAGGCGTTCGGCGATGCGCTTTTCTTCGCCGCGGTCGGAGGGCTTGTAGAAGACGCGGCCCTCTGGCAGGTAGGCCTGCGGGACGTAGGCGTCGGGGAAGTCGTGGGAGTATTGGTAGGAGGGGGTAGGATCGGTCTCACCGGCGGTTTTGGGGTGCTTGTCGCGCAGATGCTCGGGGACGGCGAGGGTGCGGCCTTTTTGCAGGTCGGATTGCGCGGCGAGAAGTCCGGCGTAGGCTGTGTTGCTCTTCGGCGCGGTGGCCAGATAAACGGTGGCGTGGGCCAACGGGATCTGCGCCTCGGGCAAGCCGAGGAATTCGCAGGCCTGCTGGGCGGCGACGGCGAGGAGCAGCCCTCGGGAGTCGGCCAGACCGATGTCCTCGCTGGCGGCAATGACGAGGCGCCGGGCGATGAAGCGGATGTCTTCCCCGGCATGGAGCATTTTGGCCAACCAATAGAGGGCGGCGTTGGGATCGCTCCCGCGGATGCTCTTGATGAAGGCGCTGATCGTATCGTAGTGCGCATCATCCTTGGCATCGTAGACCACGGCTTTGCGTTGGATGCTTTCCTCGATGACGGCGCGGGTCAGGCGGATGGCGCCATCCGCCGAAGGTTCGGTGGTCAGCGCGGCCAACTCGAGGGCGTTGAGGCAGCGGCGGGCGTCGCCGTCGCAGATCTCGGCCAGATGCGCGGCGGCCTCTTCATCAAGGCTGATCTTCCGGGCGCCCAGACCGCGTTCCGCATCGGTCAAAGCACGGTCCAGGAGCGCGCGCAGATTTGCCGACGAGAGCGGACGAAGCTCGAAGACGAGCGAGCGGGAGACAAGCGGGCTGTTGACGTAGAAAAATGGATTCATCGTCGTCGCCCCGATCAGTCGCACCGTGCCGCGCTCCACGTCGGGGAGGAGGACATCCTGTTGGGCTTTGTTGAAGCGGTGGATTTCGTCGATGAAGAGCACGGTGCGGGTGCCGTCGCGGGCCAGGCGCAGGGCGGCGGCGGCCATGACCTTGCGCATTTCGGCCACCGTGCTCTCCACCCCGCTGAGGCGCTCGAAGCGGGCCTCGGTGGTGCGGGCGATGATCTCGGCCAGGCTGGTCTTGCCCGTGCCGGGCGGACCGTAGAGGACGACGGACGAAAACCGATCGGCCTCGATGGCGCGGCGGAGGAGTTTGCCGGGCCCGAGGATGTGTTCCTGCCCGGCGTATTCGTCCAGGGACCTCGGCCGCATCCGCTCGGCCAGCGGGGCGTGGGTCGCCGCGGTTGAGGTCGCCTCGGCGGCGAAAAGGTCGTCGGAGGCCATAATCAGACTAATTTAGCTTGGACCCGCGGCGGGGCGAGGCGGATATTGCCTGACTATGGCGGACTTGGGGCAACAGATTGAGCAACTCGGTCAACAGGCGCGTGCGGCGGCGCGGGTCTTGGCCTTGTCTTCGAAGGATCAAAAAAATGCGGCGCTCATGGCCATGGCCGATGCCTTGGAGGCTTCCGGGGAGGATATCCTCGCCGCCAACGGCCGGGATCTCGCGGCGGCACCGGGCTATGGTCTCAATGCCGCGGCGGTGGATCGTCTCAAGCTGGATGCCGCGCGCGTCCGGGCCATGGCGGAAGGCGTGCGCCAGGTGGCGTCCCTGCCCGATCCGTGCGGGGAAATCATCCGCGAATGGACGCGTCCGAACGGGATAACCATCACCAAGATCCGGGTGCCGATCGGGGTGGTCGGGATTATTTACGAGTCGCGTCCGAACGTGACGGCCGACGCGGCGGTGCTTTGTTTGAAGTCCGGCAATGCGTGCATCCTGCGCGGTGGCAAGGAGGCGATTCATTCCAATACGGCAATCGCGCGGGCCCTTTCCGCGGGGGCGGTCAAGGCGGGTTTGCCGGCGGAGGTGATTCAATTGGTGCCTTTCACCGACCGCGAGGGGGTGCGGTTGTTGGCCCAGATGGACCGCTACCTTGACGTCATCGTCCCGCGGGGCGGGCACGCCTTGATCGAGGCGGTGGTCGAACATGCCCGCATGCCGGTGATCAAGCACTACCACGGGGTGTGCCATGTCTACGTGGACAAGGATGCCGACCTGGCCATGGCCGAGCGCATTGCGGTCAATGCCAAGTGCCAGCGTCCGGGGGTGTGCAATGCCTTGGAGACCTTGCTTGTGCACCGTGAGGTGGCGGAAAAATTCTTACCGGCGGCGGCTGCGGCGCTGCGCGAAAAGGGCGTCGAGTTGCGGGGGGATCACCGAACGTGTGAAGTGCTCGGTGCGGGGACCAAAGCGGCGACCGAAGAGGATTGGACGGCGGAATACCTCGATCTGATCCTGAGCATCCGCGTGGTGGATTCACTCGAGGCGGCGATCGACCACATCGAGTATTACGGTTCGCATCATAGCGATTCCATCGTGACGACCGATGAGGTGGCGGCGCGGAAATTTCTGGCCGCGGTCGATTCGGCGACGGTCTTTTGGAATGTGTCCACGCGTTTCAGCGACGGCGGGGAATTCGGCTTTGGCGCGGAAATTGGGATCAGCACGGACAAATTGCACGCGCGTGGGCCGATGGGGTTGGAGGAATTGACGACCTACAAGTATCTCGTGACCGGCGACGGGCAGGTACGGGGTTGAGCGATGGGGAAAACGGTGCAGGTTTTTTACGAGGGCCGCGTTCAGGGCGTGGGCTTTCGTTACACCACGCGGCGAGTCGCGGCGGGGTATGATGTGGCCGGGTATGTGCGGAATCTGCCGGACGGGCGGGTTGAATTGGTCGCTTCGGGAGATGACGAGGAGGTGGATGGATTCTTGCAGGGGGTCCGGGAGAGTGAGTTGGCGGGGCATGTGGCCGCGGAAGAAGTAGGCCCGATCGGAAAGCCGGCGGGATTACGTGGCTTTGAAATTCGCTTTTAGGGAACCGCGGCCGACAGCCAAGCGGAAGGAAATCCCGGTCCTTCAGCTGAAAATCGAGGTTGGGAAAGCGGGCGTGATTGGGTTATGGATGACAGGGATGAGTGCCGCACCGGTTGAAATCGAACACCTGACCAAGGTTTTCAAGGTTCCCATGCGCCGGGAGCGTGTCGTGGCGGTGCGGGATCTTTCGATCAAGGTCGAACCCGGAGAGGTTTACGGATTGCTTGGACCGAACGGCTCGGGGAAGAGCACGACGCTGAAGATTTTGCTCGGGCTGGTTTCGCCGACGCGGGGGAAGACCAAAGTTTTCGGCGAGGACAGTGCTTGGGTGCGCAGCCGGAAGGACGTGGGGTTTGTCCCGGAAAACCCCTATTTTTACAAATTCCTCAGCGGGGCGGAGACTGTGCGGTTTTTCGGGAAGTTGAGCGGGATGGGCGGTGCGGTTTTGGAAGCGCGGGTCAAGGAGTTGCTCGAATTGGTCGGCCTGACCGAAGCCGCGGATCGTCGGGTCGGTGCCTATTCAAAGGGGATGCTGCAACGCATCGGCCTGGCTCAAGCCCTGGTCCAAGATCCGGGTTTGCTGGTGCTCGATGAGCCGACGGCCGGAGTCGATCCGGTCGGGTCGCGCGAAATCCGCGATTTGATTTTGGAACTCAAGGCCCGCGGCAAGACCATCTTGCTTTGTTCGCATCTTCTCTCCCAAGTGCAGGAGATTTGCGACCGGGTGGGGATTCTGGCCCGCGGTCAGTTGGTGCGCGAAGGGCGGGTGGAAGATCTCCTCGCAGTGCGCGACCGCACGGAAGTCGTCCTGGAGCAGGTTTCGCCGGAAAAGTTGTCCGCGCTGCAAGAAGCCGCGGAAAAGCTCGGGCTGAAGATTGTCTCAAGCGGACGGCCGCAGACCACACTGGAGAATTTGTTTCTCGAGGCGATTGAGCCGGGGCAGTCGGCGGATGCGGGATCGGGGAAAAATTAAGGAGAGGGCGGAGGCTGGTGTTTGGGACTGGAGGAGAGGCAAGGCGCGACCAGTGACTACTTGCGGGCGGCTTGGACGATTTTGGCGAAGCTGCGAGGGTCGAGGCTGGCGCCGCCGACCAGGGCGCCGTCGATGTCGGGTTGATGGAGCAGTTCTTTGGCGTTGTCCGGTTTCACGCTCCCGCCGTATTGGATGCGGACTTTGGCCGCGGTGGCGGGGTCGAATATTTCCGACAGGGTCTTGCGGATAAAAGCATGAGCTTCCTGGGCTTGTTCGGGCGTGGCAGTGCGGCCGGTGCCGATGGCCCAGACGGGTTCATAAGCAATGACCGTGTCGAGCATTTGTTCGGCGTCAAGACCGGCCAGGCTGCCTTTTAGTTGCTTGGCCAGAACTTCGTGATGGCGGTCGGCATCCCGTTCCTCGAGGGTTTCACCGACGCAAAGAATGGGGCGCAGACTGGCCGCGAGGGCGGCTTTGACCTTTTTGTTCACCAACTCGTCGCTCTCGCCGAAGATGATGCGGCGTTCGCTGTGTCCGAGGACGACATAACGGGTGAAAAACTCACGGAGCATGCCGGCGCTGATTTCGCCGGTGAAGGCGCCGGACGGTTCGTGGCACATGTTTTGTGCGCCGAGCGTGATGCCGGGAAGTTCGGAGATGATCTCGGAGAGACGGGGGAGAGCGGTGAAGGATGGAACGATAACAATTTCCGCGCCGTCGAAATTTTTCAACTCCAGCTTGAGATCTTCCATGAACGAGGCTCCGTCGGCGGAGGTCATGTTCATCTTCCAATTCGCAGCAATGATCTTTTTACGCATAAAGGAGAGGACTCTGCCGTTGTCCGTGCCTCCTGACAAGCGTGCTTGCGGTCAGGGTCGGGGCAAAAGAGGTTCGATCGCACGGAGGGCCGGCCAGAAAAGGGGATGGCGGCTGATGCGGCTCAATTCGGAAAGGAGGATGTCGGATGTCTTGACGCGCTCGGCAGGCAGCATCTGGGCCAGCGGTCTTTGGTTTGGGGCGGTGAGCGTGCCAAGATAATAGTCTCCGCCGGTCTCGCGCCGCACCGAGGCGGTGGCGTCGCCGAGTCCGATTTCGATCGAAGCCACGCAGGCCTTGGCCTCTTGGCTCGCGTCGAGCCGGACGGTCACCGTGCCGCCATCGCGCCGGCGGAAGACAGGTGAATGGTTGCCGTGGTCCAAGCTCCAGCCGAGGCGACTGGCGAGCCAGCCGACGAGTTGCAGGGCAGTGAGTCGGTGGCCGGAGGCGTGGACAATATCGACCCGATCAATGCGGTCGATGCGGTCGAGGGCGGCGGGCAGGTCGAAGATCTGGGCCACGGCATAGCGCAAATGAAAAAGACGGGTCCAGTTGAGATCGGCGAAAGCGGCACGGGTGCGGCCGACGGACTGGATTTCGCGGAGGATACGGAATTGGGCCGCGGGGTCGGACCACGAGTTGCTGTCCACGATGAGGCGATCGACCCAGCGCCATAATTGGGAGTCGGGTTCCGGGTGAAGGTCGCCTTGCCACCAAAGATAAAGCGGCAGATCGGTGTCCAGATGGGAGAAGACAATGCTGGGCAGGCGAGCCGCAGCAAGGCCGTCGAGTTGGAAGGTGATTTGCTCCGAGCAGATTTCTTTTTTTCCCGTCTCGCGCCGGTGGCAATGCGCGGTGATCCAAGCGCGCACGGCGGACTTCTGCGCCTCCGGCTGCGCCTGGACGAGGACCGCACGGAAAGCGTGGTCGGCGGCAATCTCGGAGAGCAAAGGCGTGTTGGCCGCAATGGCCTCGGGGGACTCGCTGTAGATGACGAGATTGACCAGCGAGGCGCGGACCTTGCCCGCGTCGGACTGCTTCCAAAGCAGGCCGAGTTGGCGGTCGATGTCACCGACTTCGACGGAAAGACCGGGGGATACTGTCATAGACGGCGCCAGACGGCGTGGTCCTGCGAGAGTAGCTCGTCCGCCTGGCGCGGACCCCAGGAGCCGGCGGGATAGAAGTCGAGGCGCGGCGCGGAACTGTCCTTCCAGGCCTCGCGGATGTGGTCGATGAAGGTCCAGGCATGTTCCACTTCATCCCGTCGGGCGAAGAGGGTGGCATCGCCGCTCATGGCGTCAAGGAGGAGGCGTTCGTAAGCCTCGGGGGTGGCTTTGCCGAAGGAGGTGCCGTAGTGGAAATCCATTTTCACCGGTTCGAGCTGGAGCATCGTCCCGGGCATTTTAGCGGCCATGCGGAAGGAAATGCCTTCGTCGGGTTGGATGCGGATGACGAGAACATTGGGGTCCTGCAATTTACTTTCGCGGTTGAAGAGCACCGGCGGGGTGCCGCGGAATTGGATGGCGATTTCGGTCCCCGATTTCGGAAGACGTTTACCCACCCGCATAAAAAATGGCACTCCTGCCCAGCGCCAATTGTCGATGTGCAGACGGAGGGCAACGTAGGTTTCGGTCATGGATTCCGGCGCGACGCCGGGCTCGTGGCGGTAGCCGGGAACTTCGTGGCCGTTGATGAATCCTTCGGTGTATTGGGCACGGACAACATTCTCCGCGACAGCGGCACCGGTCAGCGGGCGGAGGGCCTGCATGACTTTGACCTTCTCGTTGCGCACGGCATCCGCACCGAGGTCGATGGGCGGTTCCATGGCGGTGAGGCAGAGGAGTTGCAGGAGGTGATTTTGCACCATGTCGCGCAGGGCGCCGGAGTGCTCGTAGTAACCGGCCCGTGACTCGACCCCGAGCGGTTCGCTCGCCGTGATCTGCACGTTGTCGACGTAGCGGCGGTTCCAAAGGGCCTCGAAGACGGTGTTGGCAAAGCGCAGGACCATGATGTTTTGCGCGGTTTCCTTGCCGAGGTAATGGTCGATACGGAAGGTGTCGCACTCGGGAAAAGCGGAGCTCACGGCGTCATTGAGGCGCTGTGCGCTGGGAAGGTCGGTGCCGAATGGTTTCTCCACGATGATCCGGGACCAGGCGCCGGGTTTGGCCTGGTTCAGTCCGCTCGCGCTCAGGTTTTCCAGGATGATGTCGAACTCGGTGGGCGAAGACGCAAGGTAGTAAAGGCGGTTGCCGCGGGTGCCGAGACGTTGGTCGATCGCATTGAGTTCGTCTCGGAGCGTGGCGTAGCCCTCCGTTTGGTCGAAGCTGCTCCGGTGGTAGAAAATATCGGCCGCAAAACGGGTCCAAAGCTCATCGTTGAGCGGTCGGCGTGAATACTTACGTGCCGCTTCGCCGAGTTCTTCGCGGAAGCTTTCGCTGGTTTTTTCGCGGCGGGCAAAGCAAACCACAGCGAACGAAGAAGGCAGGTTGCCGTCAGCCGCCAAATTGTAGAGCGCGGGGATAAGTTTGCGCCGGGTCAGGTCGCCGGTCGCGCCGAAGATAACAATGATACACGGATCCGGCACCGGGCGGTTGACCAGGTGGAAACGAAGCGGGTTGTCGGAGGCGGCTTCGGGCATGACAAAAAATCAGGCCACCGCGCGCTCGAGCGAGCGGGCCAAGGTGATGGCGGAGGTGGAGCGGTTGAGAATGTAAAGATGCACTCCGGGCGATCCGTGGCGGAGGAGTTCGCGGATCTGGTGGTAAGCCCAGGTCACGCCGACCGCTTCGGCGGCTTGTGGGTTGTCGTCGACCACTTGTAGTTGTTCGACCAAGGCGGTAGGCAACGACGAGCCGCACATCGGACCGAAGCGCTGCACTTGGGCCAGGGAAAGCGGGGGAAGTAACCCGGGGAGCACAGGCAGGTCGATGCCCTGGGCGCGGCAGGCTTTGAGGAATTCGAAATATTTCTCGTTGTCGAAGAAAAGCTGCGTGGTGAGAAAGGAAGCTCCGGCGTCCGCTTTGATTTTCAAATGGCGCAGATCTGCTTCCATCGAGGCGGCCTCGGGATGTTTTTCGGGGTAGGCTCCGGCCCCAAGGCAAATGTCGGGAAAATTTCCGCGGATCAGGGCAATAAGGTCGCTGGCGTAGCGGAGGCCGTCCGGACAAGGCACAAAGGCGGTTTCTCCCTTGGGCGGATCGCCGCGCAAGGCCATGATGTTGCGGATGCCATCCGCATGGTATCCGGCCACGATGTCGAGGAGTTCGGCTTGGGTCGACCCGACGCAGGTGAGGTGAGGCATGACGAGCCAACCGAAGTCGTCGCGCAGCATTTTGGCGTATTTGAAGGTGCGCTCGCGGGTCGTTCCGCCGGCGCCGTAAGTGATGGAAACAAAGTCCGGACGGTAGGGGCGCAGGGCTTCGGCTGTGCGGAGAAGTTGTTCGCCACCTTCTTCGTTCTTGGGCGGAAAAAATTCCACGGAGAGAAGCGGGCGGTTCTCCGCGATGAGGTCGGTGATGGGCCGGTCGGGTTCCATAGGCGAAGTAGACAAATAGTGCTCCGCCGGTCGCTCCACCCCAAGGAAAAATGCTTTGCCAAGGCGCAGAGGTGGGTCGGATGCTATGGGGATGGGTCATCAATCACAGCCGGACGGCAACAGCCACGGACCTTCACTCGCCGTGCTTTTGCTCTGCGCGTTGGTCCTGGCCGGCGGCTACGGGGTGGCGCTTCTGCGGGGGTTGAAGCCCGGGCAGGAAGTGCGCGTGGTCATCATGGCGCCACCGGAACCTGCGCCCGGGCTGGTGACAGAACCGAAATGAGTGCCGCGGTCGAGACGACTGATCTGGGGCGTAATTTCGGTCCGCGCACCGCGCTTTCCGGGGTGACTTTGTCCATCTGCGCGGGGGAAATGTTCGGCTTGCTCGGACCCAACGGCAGCGGCAAGACAACCTTGTTCCGCATCCTTTCCACTTTGCTCGCTCCGGGGGCAGGCACGGCGCGGGTGGGCGGTTGCGACGTGGTGGGGGAAGCGATGGCGGTGCGCCATCAGATCGGGGTCGTTTTCCAATCCCCTGCGCTCGACCCGCAGTTGACCGTGGAGGAAAATCTCCGCTGGGCCGGAAATCTTTACGGGTTGCGCGGAGGTGATCTTGCTGTCCGCGCGCGTGCGGCGGCGGAGGCGCTCGGCATATCCGACCGCTGGGCGGACCCGGTGCAGACTTTGTCCGGTGGTCTGCAGCGCCGGGTGGAAATTGCCAAATGCCTCCTGCCGCGTCCGCGTGTGCTCCTTCTCGACGAGCCTTCGACCGGCCTCGACCCCGCGGCCCGCGAGGGATTACGGGTAACTTTGGAGAGGGTGCGGCGCGAGGCGGAGGTCACCGTGGTGATAACAACCCATTTGCTTGAGGAAGCGGAGCGCTGCGACCGGGTGGCCATCTTGCACCGCGGGCGACTTGTTGCGTGCGGAACTCCGGCGGAATTGCGCGGGCGGTCGGGCACGGATGTGGCTGTGGTGTCGGGCCGGGAACCCGAGGCGCTGGCCGCTCGGGTGCGGGAAATTTTCGGCTGGCCCTTGTTGGTGCGCGGGGAGCGTCTGCGGGTGGAGGTTCCGGCTGGAGGCGAGGCGGCCGGGCGTTTGGTCAGCACGCTGGGAGCCGCGGCCGATACCGTAACGGTGGGTCGTCCCACTTTGGAGGATGTCTTTCTTGATCTGACCGGGGAGCATTTGTGCGGCGGGGAGGAAAGATGAGCGGGAAGCGCGGTTTGTTTTTTCTCCCGACCCTCGCTTTGTGGCAACGCGAGATGACGCGTTTCGTGCGCCAGCGCAACCGGATCATCGGCGCGCTGGCCACCCCGCTGGTTTTCTGGCTGCTCATCGGATCCGGCCTGGGGGAAAGTTTCCGCGGGGCCGAGGTCGAGGGCGGATTCATGCGTTACTTCTTTCCCGGCACGGTGGTGCTCATCCTTCTTTTCACCGCGATCTTTTCCACCGTCTCGGTCATCGAGGACCGTCGCGACGGTTTCTTGCAGGGTGTGCTGGTCGCGCCGGTCTCCCGTGCCTCGATCGTCTCCGGCAAATGTCTCGGTGGCATGACCCTCGCGGCCGCGCAGGCTGCTTTGTTTTGTCTGGCGGCCCCGTGGGCGGGTTTGCCGCTCGATGGTGCGGTGGTCATGCGCCTGCTCGTTGTCCTCTTGCTCGGAGGTTTCGCGCTGACCGCTTTGGGTTTTGTTATCGCCTGGCCGCTCGAATCGACGCAGGGCTTCCACGTCATGATGAATTTGGTGCTCATTCCGCTCTGGTTGCTTTCGGGAGCCTTTTTTCCGGCGCGGGCCGGCACGTGGACGGAGTGGGCGGCAGCATTGAATCCGCTGGCCTATATCACGGCGGGTGTGCGGCGGGCGTTCTATGGCGACGGCGCCGATCTTGGCTTGGTGCCATCATTCGGCGCGGCCATGGCGGTGACCTTGCTTTTTGCCGCGGTCATGTTCGTGTTTGCCCTGCGTGTGGTGAGGCGCGGAGGACCGGAGTCGCGATGAGGCCGGTGGCCAAGGCAACGGTCTTGCAGGCGGTGGTCGCCTTGGTGGTGGTCGGCGCTTTGATTTACCTCGCGCGTTCGGCTCCATTTCTCGGCGCGGTGGAGGAAACCGAAGATGTGGTGCGGCGTTGGGGGACGATGAGTATCGTCATCTACCCCTTGCTGGTCATGGCCGCGACGGTGCTTTTCCTGCCCGGGGGCATTTTGAGTTTGGGCGGCGGGTTTTTCTTCGGACTGTGGTGGGGAACTCTGCTCGTCCTGGCCGGGAACTTGCTCGGTGCGGCCGTGGCATTTTTCGTCGGGGACAAGCTGGGGCGAAAATTCGTGCGCAAACGTATCTTGCGCGACCCGCGTTGGGCGGCACTGGATGGAGCGATCGGCAAGCACGGGCCGCGCATTATTTTTTACAGCCAATTGAACCCGCTCTTTCCCACGAGTTTGTTCAACTATCTTTACGGCATCACCAAGGTGCCTTTCTGGGAGTGTCTCAAGTGGGTCGCGCTCGGGCGATTGCCGGGTATTTTTCTTTATTGTTACCTCGGTACGCTGGGGCAATTGGGAATCCGTATATTGCGCGGAGAATCCGAACCGGGACCCGTGGAATATGCACTCTGGGGCGGGGGTTTGCTCCTCACCGTCGGAGTGGCCACCTTGCTCGGACACACCGCGACGAGGGTGATCGAGGAGTACCGTCGGCTGGCCCCGGTGCCGGAGGAAGAGAAAGACGTCGATTGAGGGGGTTGTTGCGGGGTTCCTGTTGCGGTAGGTTTCCCATCCGCGTGCCTAAAATTGACATTTTTCTCCGGTTGCGTCCCTTGGTCATCACCAACCAGGCTTTCTAAATGGTTGCGTGCCATTCCAGATGGCTGCGGGTCTCAGCTGCGGTATGTTTGCTCCTGCTCGGGGCGGCTGATGGCTGGGCGGCCAGTTGGCAGGTCAAGCGTCTGGCCGGCCGGGACTATCTTCCGGTCTCGCAGTTGGCCTCGTTCTACCAAATGCGCCTCATCGTGCGTGGCGATCGCGGGGTGGTCTTGAGTTCGGGGAAACGACGCATTGAGTTCGGGAAAAATTCGCGTGAGGCGCGGATCGACGGGGTGAAGCACTGGCTTTCCTTTCCCGTGCTCTACTTCGGGGGGCAATACCACGTCTCGCGCATGGATCTGGCCAAGACCATCGATCCGTTGATCCGTCCGGAAAAAATCCCGAACCTCAAGCCGGTGCACACCGTGGTCCTTGATCCGGGGCACGGCGGACACGATCGCGGTGCCGTGAATCGCTGGGGCTCGGAAAAAAATTACAACCTCGATTTGAGCCGGCGCATCCGCGCGCACTTGCAGAAGGCGGGTTTGCGCGTGGTGATCACGCGCAGTCGCGACCAATTCATTCCCCTGGAGACGCGTCCGAGTTTGGCCAACAAGATCGGGGACGGCGCTGTTTTTGTCAGCGTGCATTTCAATGCCGCTGCGACGCGCAATTCCTTGGCCACCGGCTTCGAGGTGTTCACGCTCACTCCGCGCGGCGCACCGAACAGCCATGACAACTACCTCACGCGTCGCAGTTTTTCGGCGGAGCGGGGTCACAAGAGTGACCATGCCAGTCACGTTTTGGCCACTTCGATCCAGCATGCCAAGTTGGGGCTAGTACCGATGTTCGATCGCGGGGTGAAGCGGGCCCGTTTCGCGGTACTGCGCGGTTCGGCAGTGCCGGGGGTGCTGATCGAGGGCGGGTTTATGTCAAATCCACGCGATGCACGGCTGCTGCACACCGTGGCGTGGCGGGAGCGCCTGGCCAGGGCGGTGGCCGAAGGTATTCTGGGCTTCGTCAATCTGAGCAAGGAGGGCAGTCGTCCGAAATTATTGGCGCAATACCGGGCGGAGGCGGCGGCGGAACTTGCGGGGAGCTCTTTCGATTACCAACCACTGGCGGGAATCGGGAGTCTGGTGAAGCCAAAGTTCCCGGGTTTGTCCGGTTGGCGCTTTCTCTTGCCGGTGCCGCTCAGCGAAGAGATGCCGCCTTTCCGTCTGGAATACGAGCCGGCCGGCTGGGTGCAACTCGAGAGGTGGTCTGCGGCGGGCGAGGATGCCCGTTCGGCCGGACAACAAGAGGAAAGTTTTCTTTCCCGTCCCCGCGAATGGCCGGATCCGGCACCCGTTTGGCCGGGTCTGCGCGGCTGGCGTTCCCTTCTGCCTCCTCGCGGGGCGGAGGAAACCTTCCTGCTTTTCGCGCCGCCGGAAGGTGCGCCGGTGGATCCCGAAGCGGGCCGGGACCAAGGACCCGCCAAGAATTGGATTTTGGAAATCCTGGGCAAGGTGCTCTGAGCGCGGTCAGGATTTCTTTTTTTCTTCCTCCGCCATCTCCTGCAGGCGGCGCATTTCGATGGCTTGCAGACCGACGATGGCGGCAACGGCGGCGATGGTTTCGGGCGAGTCGGCCCGCGAGACATCGGCCGCCGGTTTGGTCAACCCGGTGAGAATTTGTCCGTAAGCACAGTGGCCGAGAATGGCGGTGAGCTTGCCGCCAATATGCCCGCTGTGGAGGTCGGGAAAAACCAGAACGTTGGCCCTTCCGGCCACCGTGCCGGCCACCGATTTGTTGCGCGCCGCTCCGGGCAGGAGGGCTGCGTCCGCCTCGAGTTCACCGTCGATTTCAATCGCGAGATGCCGCGCCTGAGCTTGCTGCCGTGCGAGAGCGGCGGCCGCGGCGACTTTTTCGGTGCCCGGGGTGACCGCGCTGCCTTTGGTCGAGAAACTGAGCATGGCGACGCGCGGTGTTTCGCCCGTGAGTTGACGGCAAAGGTGAGCAGCCTGCAGCGCGATGGTGGCCAATTGTTCGACATCCGGCTCGGGAACCACGCCGCAGTCGGCCATGACGAGCACGCCGTGGTGACCGATATCGGGCCGACCGGTGTCGGCCACGAGGCAGCTGCTGACCAGATGGTGCGGGCCCGAGGGCTTGACCACGCGGAGCAGGGGACGGAGGAGCGCGCTGGTCGGGGAATCCACGCCACCGACCACGCCGTCAGCCCGGCCGTACTGGACCATCATGGCCGCGTAGTAGTTTGGGTTGAGCAGCAGCTCCCGGGCATCGGAAAAACCGAGCTTCTTGTAGCGGTCGAGAGTCTCGAGAAAGCGGCAAAAATCCGGCAGATCGGCGGATTGTTCCGGATTGATCACACCCAAATGGTCGAAAGGGATCTTCTCGCGCCGCGCGACCTCTTCGACCACGGCACGACGCCCGAGCAGGATGGGGACACCGAGGCCCAATTCGTAAAAGTGCCGGCCGGCGGCAATGGCGCGAGGATTTTCGCCCTCGGGAAAAACGATGCGTTTGGGATGACGGCGCAACCGGCCGAAGACGGATTCAATGAATTGCATGACGTGAGCTATGCCGAAGCGTGGAGGAGTTGTCCGTGCGGCTCAAGCACAAGCGGGACGGGGTCATTCGTCCGTGCGGCAGAGGAAGGCGAAGTGTGTCATAAACATGCCTCTCCCCAGACCGCGAATTGATCGGGCGCGATGCGGTGCGGAAGGCGGGGAAGAGCCCCTTCGCGTCCCCTTTCCGACCATTGCTAAGGGGGTTTTCTTTCTTCGCAAGATAAAAGAGCATCATTAATCAGATAGGAACGGAAAGCTAGTTGGAATTTTTTTTGCGATTTTCCTCTGAAAAGCGTTGACCCTAGAGGCAGCCAAGTGGTTTAAAGTGGGTCAAAGTGGTGCAAGATGGCATCACGACCCTGAAAATGTCGAAACCTTCCCCAGCGCCGATAGTCTATGCCGGAGAATTCCGCCATGCGGTCGATGCCAAGCATCGTGTGACCATTCCGTCACGTTGGCGGGGCGATGCCGGAGGCGAATTTTTTGCCGTTCCGGATCCTGCGGGGAACTTCCTCATGATCCTGCCGCCACAAGAGTTTGATCGCGTGAAGTCGGACGTCGAAGCCAACACCTCGATCGCCCCGGCCGACCGACGCAAATTTATCCGCCGGTTTTACGCTTTGGCGCAGCTTGTTTCGGTCGACAAGCAGGGGCGTGTGCTTTTGCCCGAAGAATACTGCCGTCGCCTTGGCTTGGACGGCGAGGTCGTGCTGATCGGCAGTCACAGCCGCTTGGAAATTTGGAATTCCGCACGTTGGGCCGCCGCCACGGCCGAAGAGGACGAAGTCTTCCGCCGCGTGGCGGGGGAAGTCGGCTTGTAAAATATCTGCCCACCTCCCGCATCGAAAATAGCAAAAAATGGCAAAGAACAGCCGCAAATTTACCTTCGGTTTTTCCGCGAAAAAAGACGCGGGAGGCCGGACGGAGGGTTCGGTCTGCCTCCATCTCCGTGTCCGCACTTTTTATGAGCAATTCGGCCTCCGCAAAAAGAGAGCCCCGCGCAAACCCTGACGCCACGAGCTGGCACGAGCCGGTTCTGCGCGACGAGGTCATCGCGTTGTTGCGCCCGGCTCCGGGTCGCATCTTTCTCGACGGCACGCTGGGTGGGGGTGGCCATGCCGAGGCCCTCCTTGCCGCCGGGGCGCGGGTGGTCGGCCTCGATCGTGACCGTGAGTCGCTCGAGCACGCGGCCCGGCGTCTGGCATCCTTCGGTGACCGGTTTACCACGGTGCAGGCCAACTTCGCCGATGCCCCGGAAGTTCCCGGGATTGTGGCCGCTGCGCCTTTTGACGGTGCGCTCCTCGACCTTGGCGTCTCCTCTCATCAACTCGACACGCCGGAGCGCGGCTTCAGCTTCCGTCATGATGGACCGCTCGATATGCGGATGGATTGTACGGCTGGTGAACCCGCGGCAATCCTGGTCAATTCTGCCGGCGAAGCCGAACTTGCGCGTCTTTTCCGTGAATTCGGTGAAGAGCCCCAAGCGCGGCGCGTGGCCCGGGCTATCGCAGCGGAGCGTGAACGCTTGCCGTTCACGCGCACTGGCCAGCTGGCCGCCTTGATCGAAAAAGTGCTCGGCCGGCGCGGGCGTGTGCATCCGGCGACGCGTGTTTTCCAAGCCCTTCGCATCGCGGTGAACGATGAAATCGGATCACTGCGGCGCGCCTTGGTTTCCATCCCGCCGTTGCTCAAAGCCAGCGCTCGTTTTGTCGTCATTACTTTTCACTCCCTCGAGGACCGCGCGGTGAAAACTTTCTTCCGGGCCGGAAGCGAGCAGTGGCTCGACCGCCCGGAGTGGCCCGCCCCGCGAACCAATCCCGAGTGGCGCTTCCGCGATCTGACCCGCAAACCGTTGTCCGCTGTGCCCGGCGAAACTGCTCGCAACCCGCGGTCCCGTTCGGCGCGTTTGCGCTCGGTGGAAATCCTGCCCGCGACCCAGGAGGTGGCGGCATGAGATTCGAGAGCCGTGACAATGCTCTGCCGCTTGGCCCCCTGATGCGATGGCTGGTGCTGGTTGTTTTTGTTGGTCTCCTCGGGCTTTGCTACGTGCACATGAAGCACAAGCTGAAGGTGGACGGGGACCGCTGCCGCGAACTCGAGATGGCGTTGGAGGTGCTTGACGAGAAACTGCAGGTGGCCGGCAACGAGGTCATGCGCCTGACCTCTCGCCCTGAGCTCGAGCGCCGCCGCGACGAGGGTTTTATTCGCATGATCGAGGTGCAGGACAGCCGATTGAACCGGCTGCGGGTGCAAACCACTGCGCTTGCCGCCCAGCCGGTGGTGCGGAGTGAGAGCGGGGAGGTGCTGCCATGAGTGGGGGCGCACATCGCCGTGCCGGATTTGTCTGCATCATGCTGGCCGTCCTGTTGAGCATCTATTCGGCCCGGCTTGTCCATCTGCAAGTGGGAAAACATCGTGAATACGGCGCTCTGGCCGCGGAAAAAACGGCGAAAAAGAAAGTTGTCGCCGGCGAGCGCGGCCGCATAACCGATTGCCACGGCGAGCCGCTGGCCGTAAATGTCCCCATTTATTCGGTGGTGGTCGACGGCAAGCTGCTTGCCGAGTTAAAATCCGACCGCGGGCGGCTGGCCGGCATTATTGCGCGCCATCTCGAATTACCTCTTGAAGATGTGGCGAAGCGTATCGCCCCGGACCGGGCTTACATCGTGGTTCAACGCGGGGTCGACGCGATGCGGGTGGCCAAGCTCAAGGAGGAATTGGCCGGAGAGCGACTGCGCGGCGTGATGTGCGAACCGCAACCGCGCCGCTTCTACCCCAACGAAGAGAGACTCGGGCACGTCCTCGGTTTTCTTAACCATGAAGGGCTCGGTATCCAGGGTGTCGAGATGATGATGGAACCCTACCTCCGGGGGGAGGACGGCTTCATCTACACCGAGCGCGACCGCAAGGGGAAAGAAATCGTGCCTTATCGCGGACACGAGCGTCCGGCCAAGCACGGCATGACCGTCGAGCTGACCATTGACATGGCATTGCAAGACATCGTGGAGCGCGAACTTGACGCGGCCTATGACCGGCTCAATCCCCAGATGATGACTGCGGTCTTCGTGCGACCTCGCACCGGTGAGATCCTCGCCATGGCCACGCGTCCGGCTTTCAATCTGAATCATCCGGGGCAAGCGGCAATCGAGACAACGAAAAACCGGGCCATCATCGACATGGTCGAGCCGGGCTCGACCTTCAAGATCGTGGTCATCTCCGCCGCGCTCGAACAAAAGGCAGTGACGCCGGAGAGCATGTTCCACTGCGAGAACGGAAGTTTTGCCTATGCCGGGAAAATCCTCCGGGATGTCCACCGCCACGGATCGATGAGCGTGCACGACATCATGGTCAAGTCGTCGAATATCGGCTGCGCCAAAATTGCCATGCACCTCGGGGCTGACACCTTTTACGAATACATCCGCCGTTTCGGCTTCGGCGAGCGCACCGGCCTGGGGCTACCGGGGGAGATCCCGGGTCTGGTCCGGCCGCGCCACAGTTGGACCGGCTTGTCGATCACCCGCGTGCCCATGGGACACGAGATTGCCGTGACCCCGCTGCAGATAGCCATGGCCATGTCGGTCATTGCCAATGGCGGGAACATGATGCTGCCGCAGATTGTGCGCTCGGTGCGCGACGGCGACGGCCGAGAGGTTGTCGCTTTCTCCCCTGAAATCCTCCGTCGCGTCGTCTCCGAAGATACCGCGGCCAAAGTCAGTGCATCGCTGGTCGATGTGGTCGGTGAGCGGGGCACGGCACGCCTGGCCTCCATTCCGGGTTTCACCGTGGCGGGCAAGACGGGAACCGCGCAGCGTGTGGATCCGAAGGGCGGATACGCGGCCGGTAAATATGTTGTTTCCTTTGCCGGATATTTTCCGGCCGAAAATCCCGAGGTAGCGGGCATTGTGCTGGTCGATGATGCGCGGACCCCCGGTGGACGCAATTACGGTGGCACGGTGGCTGCACCTATCTTTTCACGCATCGGCGAAGCCATGGCCCGCCAACTTGAGCTTGTTCCCAATTCGTCCGCCCCGGACACAACGATCGCCCTCGTGCCTTTCGGCAATGGTATGAACTGAAGTCGCATGCAACTGGCCAAAATCATTTCTGCCCTCCCATCCGCTCCGGTTGCGGTCAAAGGTCCGGCCGACCGCGAAATCACCTCTCTCACCCACGACTCCCGGCAGGTCATTCCGGGCTGTCTCTTTGTTGCTCTGCCCAGCGTGACGCCGGGACGCACTGGTGAGGCCGCGGGCGGAGGCGCGAACTTCATCCTCGAAGCGGTGGAGAAAGGCGCGGCGGCCGTTATCACCTCCGCCGACCTCGATGCCCCGCGTGCCACCATGATCCGGGTCGAGGATCCCCGCACCGCCCTTTCCTCCGCGGCGGCTGTCTTCTACGGACATCCTTCCCTCCAATTGCAGACTGCCGGGGTCACCGGGACGAATGGCAAGACCACGGTTTCTTTTCTCCTCAAGCACCTGCTCGACGTCGCCGAGCGTCCGTGCGGACTGATCGGTACGGTGCGTTACATGGTCGGCCCCCGCGAATTGCCCGCCGCGCGTACCACGCCTGAAGCGGATGACGTCCAGCGTCTTCTCCGCGAGATGCGCGACGTCAATTGCCGCGCGGCCGTTATGGAGACCTCGAGCCACGCCCTCGCACAGGACAGGGTGCGGAATGTCGAGTTTGACGCGGCCATTTTCACCAACCTCAGCCAAGACCATCTCGATTACCACCAGACGATGGGGGCTTATTTTGCGGCCAAGCAGCGGTTATTCGAACAACTGGCCGCGCAGCCGCACAAGCGCGGCACGGCGGTCATCAATGTCGACGATCGCTACGGCCGCAGGCTTTTTGACCTCTCTGCCCCGCGCGTCAAGACCCTCACTTACGGCCAATCGTCCGGTGCCATGTTTCGGGCCGCCGACCTGCGGACCGACCTGCAGGGCACGCAATTTTCCCTCCATGCCGGTGGCCGAAGTTTTCTCGTCCGCCTTCCGCTCTACGGCTCGTTCAATGTCTACAACGCGCTGGCCGCTCTCGCCGCAATGCACGCTCTCGGGCACGATGTGCGCAAGTCGGTCGATGCGCTCAAGGACGCCCCACAAGTTCCCGGACGGCTGGAGATGGTACCCGGGCCGAAAATTTTCCGGGTCTTCGTCGATTACGCCCATACGCCGGACGCCCTCGAAAGTGTCCTCCGCACCCTGCGGAGCCTCGAACCGGCGCGCCTCATCACCGTCTTCGGCTGCGGCGGGGATCGTGACCGGGCCAAGCGCGGACCGATGGGCCGGGTCGCCGAAGACTCCTCCGACTGGTGCATTGTCACTTCCGATAACCCGCGGGGCGAAGATCCCGAGGCCATCTGCCGCGAAATCACCTCCGCCCTGCGCGGGAAAAATCACGAGGCAATCACCGATCGGCGGGCCGCTATCCGGCGCGGCGTGGCCATGGCCGGCCCGGGCGACATCGTGCTGATTGCCGGCAAAGGTCACGAGGACTATCAGGAATTCGCGGATCGCAGGATTCCTTTTGACGATGTGGCCGAGGCCTCGTCTGCGATCCGGGGGAGGGCTGCCTGATCATGGATGCGACTGCTCTCCATGCCTTGGCCGCCGCCTGCGGTGGTATTCTCTTCTGCGGCGACGGGACCACGACAGTGGCGACGATTTGCAAGGACACCCGGACCCTGCAGTCAGGGGATCTTTATTGGGCTTTGGTCGGGGAAAAGTTCGATGGTCATGACTTTGTCGGAGCCGCTGCGGCTTCCGGGGCCGCGGGCGCGGTCGTCTCGCACCCGGTGGCCGGCCTGCCTGACACATTTCCGTTGATCCGGGTGGATGACACCCTGCACGCCCTGCAGCAACTGGCTTCTTGGCATCGCGGACGGTTGAAAGCGCGCGTGATCTGCCTGACCGGGAGCAATGGCAAAACCAGCACCAAGGATTTTGCCGCTGCGGTGGCCGCGACGCGTTTTAAAGTGAACAAAACCGAGGGCAACCTGAACAATCACATCGGCCTTCCGCTGACCATTCTTTCGGCCCACTCAACAGATGATGTCTGTGTGTGGGAAATCGGCATGAACCACGCGGGAGAGATTGAGCCGCTGGCCCGGTTGGCCGGTCCGGCCATCGCTCTGATCACCAACATCGGGGTGGCCCACATCGAGTTCCTCGGCTCGCGCCAAGCGATCGCGCAGGAGAAGGGCATGCTCGGCGAGGCGCTTCCGGCCGGCGCAGTGCTGGTTCTCCCTCTCGCGGACGACTTCACCCCGTCACTCGCCGCCCGGACCAAGGCGCGCGTCGTGCTGGCCGGAGGGCCCGATGGTTTGCACGCCGAGAACTTGCGGCCATCCGCTCAGGGCTTCGATTTCGATCTCGTTTCCGGTCGCGAACGCGTGGCCGCGCATCTGCCGGTGACTGGCGAGCACATGGTGCGCAATGCCTTGCTTGCCGTCTCGGCGGGACTCGAACTCGGACTCTCCCTGCGCGAGTGCGCCTCGGGATTGGCCGCCACCAAACTCTCCGCGCGCCGTTTGGCCTGCCTCGATATTCGTGGAGTGACCGTCCTCGACGATAGCTACAATGCAAACCCGGACTCGATGGATGCGGCGCTGCACGCCCTGCGCGGCTTGCCCGGTCCGGGACGTCGTTTTGCCGTGCTCGGGCAGATGGGCGAACTCGGAACTTATGCCGAGGAGGGTTATCGCCGGGTCGGCCGCACGGCTGCTGCCACCATGGACGTGCTCATCGCTGTCGGCTCGGAGACGGCGCCGATGGCCGAGGAAGCGGAGAGGGCAGGAACCAAGGATGTGCGGCGTGTCGGGAATACGGGCGAAGCGGCAAATCTGCTGCGCCAATTGGCCCGACCCGGCGATGCGGTGGTCATCAAAGGAAGTCGCGCCGCCCGGATGGAACGCGTCTTGGAGGATTTTTCCTGATGCTTTATTACCTCCATCTTTTGTCCGACTACGGCAAGAATCTCGACGCTGAGATTTTCAAGGCGTTCAACGTCTTCCAATACATCACGTTCCGCGCCGTGGGAGCCGGGGTCACCGCATTCGTGCTCAGTTTGATTTTCGGAAACTGGGTGATCCGACGCCTTGTTTCACTTAAGCTCGGCCAACCGATCCGCTCCCAGGAAGAAGTGCACCGCTTGCACGAATTGCACGGGAGTAAAGCGGGCACCCCGACGATGGGTGGCGTCCTTTTGCTCGGCGCCCTGCTCATTTCTGTCCTGCTCTGGGCCCGGCCGACCAATCCGCTCGTTTGGCTCGCCATTTTTTCCGTCGTTTATCTGGGAGCGTTGGGCTTCGTCGACGATTACCTGAAGGTCACGAAAAAGTCCTCGGACGGTATCAGCAGCCGTTTGAAATTCGCCCTGCAGTGCCTGCTCGCCGGGCTGATCACTGCATTTTTCGTTTGGGATCCCGCCCTCAGCCCGCATGCCTCCCAGCTCTATGTGCCGTTTTACAAAGAGCCCGTCTTCCAAAATCTGGGGATTTTCACCTTTGTCCTTTATCTTCTGGTGATCGTCGGCTCTTCCAATGCTGTCAACCTGACCGACGGACTTGATGGTCTGGCCGCTGGCTGTACGGCCACGGTGGCTTTCGGCCTCGCGGTGCTGACCTATGCCGCGGGCAACATCAAGATTGCGCAATACCTGCAAATTCCGTTTGTTCAGTTTTCCGGGGAACTGGCCGTGGTCTGTCTCGCCTTGGTCGGTGCAGCGCTCGGATTCCTCTGGTGGAATTGCCACCCGGCCCGCGTTTTCATGGGTGATACCGGATCGCTTGCCATTGGCGGTTTGCTTGGTGTGGTTGCCATCGCCGCCAAGCAGGAGTTGCTCCTCGCACTGATCGGGGGCGTCTTCGTGCTCGAAGCCGGCTCGGTCATCCTGCAGGTCGCGAGCTTCAAGACAACCGGCAAGCGCATCTTCAAGATGTCCCCCTTGCATCATCATTTCGAGCTGAGCGGCTGGAAAGAAGGCACGGTCATTGTGCGCTTCTGGATCCTCTCCGTCATTTTCGCCCTTCTCGGGCTGGCCACTTTGAAACTGCGGTGATTGCCATGGACTACACGGGAAAACATGCCGCCGTGCTCGGCCTCGGCCGGAGCGGCGAGGCGGCCGCGTGCCTCCTCCTGGCCAGTGGCGCCTCGGTCACCGTGCTCGATTCCGGGGATCCCGTCCCGCGGCGGGAAGCTGCCGGCAAACTTTCCTCGCGTGGCGCACGCGTCGTCTTGGGGAACGACGCGTTGTGCTGCGCGCAGGAATTTGACTTCGCGGTGCTGAGTCCCGGGATCAATCCCGTGGTACCGCTCGCTCGCCGGCCGGTTGTGGCTGGTATTCCTCTCTTCGGCGAAATTGAACTGGCCTTCCGCAGTTGCCTTTGTCCCGTGGTGGCGGTGACCGGCACGAACGGCAAGACAACCACGACCGGTCTGATTGCCGCGCTGCTTGATGCGGCGGGAATCAAAGCCGAAGCCTGCGGAAATATCGGACTGCCTTTCAGCGAGGTTGCCAGCCGCAGCGGTTTGCTCGGCGCGGCGGTCGTTGAAATCAGCTCTTTCCAGTTGGAGACAACGGATGTTTTTCGTCCCCGGGTGGCGGTCTGGACCAACTTCAGCGCAAACCATCTGGACCGCTACCCGGACTTGGCTTCCTACCGCGCGGCAAAGCTGCGCATTTTTGACCGCCAGAGGGCGGAAGATTTTGCCGTGGTCAATGCGCGTGCGGAGCTGCCGGCCCTGCGCGCCCGGCGCATGACTTTCAGTGCCTTGCCCGGGGTCGAGGCGGACTTCACCCTCGGCGCCGGGGACAGGATTTTTTATCGCGGGACGCCGGTCCTTGCCATGTCTGAAACCCGCTTGCGCGGGCCGCACAATGCGGAGAATCTGATGGCCGCGCTGGGTGCCGGTCTTTGCCTCGGAGCCGGAATGGAAGCGATGCTTCCCGCCGCGCGCGCTTATGTCCCCCCGCCGCACCGTGGCGAATTTGTCCGGGAGATCGACGGCGTTACCTGGATCAATGACTCGAAATCGACCAACCTTGATGCGCTCTCCCAAGCATTGCGCGGCCAGAGCGGCGGAGTGGTGCTGATTGCGGGCGGCAAAAACAAGGGCTTCGGCTTCGCGCCGGTCGCAGATCTGGTCAAAGAGCGGGTCCGGGACGCCGTGCTCATTGGTGAAATGCGCGACTCCATCGCCGGCGACTGGGCGCAGGTTACCTCCTGCCATCCGGCCGATTCCCTCGAGGAGGCGGTGGCCCAAGCGCGCGCCTTGGCCCGTCCGGGCGACACGGTCCTTTTCTCCCCGGGCACATCTTCCTTTGACATGTTCCGCAGCTACGAGGAGCGCGGGAATATTTTCAGACAACTGACCCAAATGATCCAACCAACCAACCACATATCATGAAAATCCCATTGTTCAGCAAACTGACGGCCAAGTCGCGCGGGCGCAAACTGATGCGGGCCTCGGCCCGCACCATGCGCGGGGGCGAGGAGGAGTACTACGAGGCGGAGCCCAACATGAAACTTTCCCACGCTTTCATGGTTGTGCTCATCCTGCACGTTGTCGCGGTGGGCGGTATTTACGCCTTCAACCACATCAAGGTGAACAAAAACCCCGATCTGATCGCCAACCTTTCCAGCCGGATAGCGAAGGCCACGGGGGTAGCCTCGTCGACCGTTGTTGCCGCGCCGGTCGCGCCCGCTGCCCCTGCTGCTCCCCAGCGCCAACCCGGGGATGCGGACGACCCTTTGCCCATGATCGGCTCTGACCTGCCGGTGGCAGCAACAGCGGATTCCGTCGCGACGACGAAACCACCGACTCCTCTCAAGGCCTCCGTCGCGGTGGCCCCGGCCGTGACCCAGACTTCGCCACCCAAAGCCGCCGGAGCGAACAAAGTAGCGCCGAAATCCGCCCCTGTGGCGGCAACCAGTGTGGCCGCAGCAACTACTTACAAAGTGGAAAAAGGCGACAATCCCTACAAGATTGCCAAAAAACTCGGTGTGACCTCCCCGGACTTGCTCAAGGTCAACAGCATCGAGGACCCGACCAAGCTGCAGATTGGCCAGGTCCTCAAGGTCCCGGCCAAAGCAAACTGAAAAACGGTCCATGCGCCGCCGCACGGGCTACATCCTGATCCTTTCCATGGGGAGTCTTCTCGCCATTGGCATCGTCATGCTTTTCAGCACGGGGGCTTTTGCCCATGACAGCCGGGGTGACATGCATTTTTTTGTCAAACGCCAATTGATGTGGCTGGTCATCGGCGGATCGGCATTGGTGGCTGCCGCCATGCTCGATTACCGTTTGTGGGCGCGTTGGTGGCCGTGGGTTTACGCGGCGGCCGCCGTCATGCTCATCCTCTGCTTTGTCCCCCCGGTCGGGATGAAGGTCAATGGTGCCTGGCGCTGGGTCAATCTGGGTTTCGCCAGTTTTCAGCCGAGCGAACTGGGCAAAATCGCCGTACTCTTTTTTCTCGCCTCGTGGTATGCGCGCCACGAGGAACAGGCGGCGGAATTCTGGCGCGGCTTTGTCCTGCCCCTTGCCGCCGCGGGCATCATCATGGCTCTCATCGTGGTCGAGGTGGACCTCGGGGCGACGGCGCTGATTGGTACGACGGCGCTGGCCATGGCATTCGTGGCCGGGGCCGGTTGGCGCTGGCTGCTGCCTTTGATCGGCGCCGGTGTGGCCGTGCTCTGCGTGGCCGCCTACCATATAGAGGAGCGTATGGGCCGCATCATCGCGTTTCTCGATCCGGAAAAATACAAGCTGGGCGAAGGCTTGCAGCAATGGCAAGCCCTCCTCGCTTTCGGGGCCGGGGGCGTGGACGGTCTGGGTCTGGGTAACGGACGGCAAAAAATGCTCTACCTGCCGTATGCCCACACCGATTTTATTTTTCCCATGATCGGGGAGGAACTCGGGCTGCGATTCACCCTGCTGACGGTGTTTTGTTTTCTGCTCATCCTTTTGGCCGGGGTCCTGATTGCCATGAATGCCAAAGACCGTTTCGGCATGCTTCTCGGCTTCGGCATCACCATCATCATCACGCTGCAGGCGGCCATTAACATCGGCGTAACCACCTCGCTCCTGCCGAACAAAGGCATGCCCCTGCCTTTTATCAGCTACGGTGGCAGCAATCTCGCAGTGTCGATGTTGCTCATCGGCATCCTCGTCAACATCCACCGCCAAGGACGCCGCGAACCGAAACGTCGTTCGCGCGTTGTCCCGGCCACCAGCCTGGCGGTCCGTTTTTGATTATGAAGTTTGCCATCGCATGCGGAGGAACCGGAGGACACCTTTTTCCGGGTTTGGCCGTGGCCGAAGTCCTGCGTGGCCAAGGCCACGAGGTTCTGCTCTTTGTTTCGGAGAAGGAGATCGATGCCCGTGCCCTGCGAGCCCATCCCGATCTGCCGCGCGAGAAGCTTCCGTCCATCGGCCTGCCTGCGATCTTTTCTCCGGCCATGGTCACTTTCCTGCGCCACCTGCGTTCCAGCCTCAAGTCCTGCGGCTCCTCGTATGATACGGAGCGCCCCGACGCGGTGCTGGGCATGGGCGGATTCACCAGTATTGCCCCGCTTTTTGCGGCCCGCCGCCGCGGAATACCTGCTTTTTTGCACGAATCGAATGCCATTCCCGGCAAGGCAAACCGTCTGGCTGCCCGCTTTTGTCGCTCCGTGCTGCTCGGCTTCGACGATTGTGCGCGTCATTTTTCGAAAAGCTCGACCCGGGTCACAGGGACGCCGATTCGCCGGGAATTAGCCCAAGGTGCGCCCGCACGCGCCGAAGCACGGCTTGCCCTTGGCCTCGAACCGGAGCGGACGACGCTCCTCGTCATGGGAGGAAGCCAGGGGGCGGCCGGAATCAACGCCTTGATGGCACAAGCCGCGTCGCATTTATCCGCCACCGCCTTGCAGGTCGTGCATCTGGCCGGGGAACATGATGCCGAGACCGTGCGGTCTGCTTATGCCACGGCGGGAATTCCTGCCGTGGTCTTGCCCTTTTGCGACCGCATGCAGGAAGTTTATCCCGCCGCCGATCTGGCTATCTCCCGTTCGGGCGCCGCCAGCCTCGGAGAGTTGTCATGGTTCGGTCTTCCCTCGGTTCTTGTTCCCTTTCCCTATGCCGCCGAGGACCACCAGAGGTTGAATGCAGAAATTTTTACCCGCGCCGGCGCGGCAAAGTTGCTGCCTGAGCCGGAGGCGACGGGCCAGAGCCTGTCTCGTCTCGTCATCTCGTTGCTCGAATCACCGGAGACTTTGGCCACCATGGCGACTGCGGCCAGAGCGCTGGCTCCGCGCGATGCGGCAGCGCGGGTGGCCGCGGTTTTGACGGGAGTAAAGTCATGACGACAAAAGAACTGGCCGATTTGCTCCGGGGTGCGCCGTGCCGGATTCATCTCATCGGGGTGGCCGGCTCGGGCATGAGTGGCATCGCGGCACTTTTACTCGCCCTCGGCCACCGGGTGAGCGGATCGGACAAGGTGGACACCGTCGAAGTGAAACGCCTGCAGTCCCTCGGTCTTGATTTTCACACTCTGCAGCGGGCCGCCGACGTGGTTGATACGCAGTTGGTCGTTTATTCCTCGGCCATCCGCCAAGGCAACGCGGCCTTTGATGCGGCGCGAAGCCTGGGCAAACCTATGGTAAGGCGGGCGGAGGCGCTGGCTGCGCTCATGCTGGGAAAAAAAGGGATTCTGGTCGCGGGCATGCACGGGAAGACAACCGTCTCGGCCATGAGCGCGCATGTGTTGCGTGCCGCGGGCGCGCACCCTTCGCACTACGTCGGCGCGGAAATCCCGATTCTCGGCACGAACGCCCGGTGGGATGACGGTGGCGAGTATTTCGTGGCCGAGGGTGACGAAAGCGACGGTACGATCGTTCTTTACCATCCGGAGCACGTCATCGTGCTCAATATCGAGCCCGAGCACTTGGACCACTATGCCGATCTGGCCGCGATCGATGCGGCTTTCGGTCAATTACTCGACCAGACGGCCGGAAAAATTTTCTATTGTGCCGACGACGCCGGAGCAGTGCGGATTTGCGCGGGGCGACCGCAGTCGGTTTCTTATGGAAAAACCGGGACTTATACTTGCACCGACATCCGGCCTGCGGGATTTGCTTCGACTTTTTCTTTCTGCCGAGAGGGCCAAGAACTTGCCCGGGTCACCCTCAATGTTCCGGGGGAGCACAATGTGGTCAATGCGACCGCGGTGCTGACTCTCGCCGCTGAGTTGGGACTCGACATGGCCAAATGTGCTGCCGCGTTGCAAAGCTTCCGCGCCGCGCGCCGGCGTTTCGAAGTTCTCCATTTTTCGGACCGCCATTTGCTCGTTGACGACTACGGGCACCATCCGAGCGAGATAGCGGCGGTGATTCGCACCGCACGTGACACAGGTCGCGACCGCGTACTTTTGCTTTTCCAACCTCACCGCTACACGCGCACGCAGGCCCTGAGAGACGATTTCGGGTGTGCTTTGGCCGTGGCCGACGCAGTTGTTGTCACGGAAATTTACCCGGCTGGCGAGGATCCTGTTCCCGGTGTCAGCGGCCGGTTGATTGCCGATGCGGCCACTATGGCCGGTTGTGCCCATGCCGTTTATATTCCTTCGAGGGAGGAAGCCGGGCGCGAGGCCGGGCGACTGCTCCGTCCGGGAGATTTGCTCGTCACCCTCGGGGCGGGGAATATTCACGAGCAAGGTACAGTTCTGGCCGAAGACCTGCAGACTTTGGACCAGCTGAGCAGCGTGATGGGTGCGGGGGTAGCGCGTCTTTACGAGCCACTGGCCAAGCATACTACCATGCGGGTGGGCGGACCCGCCCAATTCTGGCTTGAGCCCGAGACGGAGGAGGGATTTTGCGACTTGGTGCGGGCCTCCCAGGAAGCCGGTCTTCCTTTTATGGTCATCGGCCGTGGATCGAATCTTATCGTCCGGGATGGCGGTTTGCCCGGCGTTGTCGTCCGACTTCGTCGCGGGGTATTCGGTGATTTTGGCCTTGAGGGCTCGTCGATCCGGGCCGGTGTCGGCGTCCGCCTCAAGGCGTTGAGCGGCGCGGCGGCCACGGCCGGCGTCCGAGGTTTTGAGTGGATGGAAGGGATTCCGGGCGATGTGGGCGGATGTCTGCGCATGAATGCAGGTGCCATGGGGGTCGAAGCCTTCGACCAGGTCGAACGGCTTCGCTATGCCGATCACGAGGGCAATATTTTCGAAAAATCACCGCGTGATCTGGAAGTCCACTACCGCAGCGTGCCGGTTTTGCGCAAGAATTACGCGCTGTCCGCCGTTTTCCGCGGCGAGCCTTCGACGCCGGAGGAAGTCGAGCGGCGGACGCGCGATTACGCGACAAAGCGCAAATCCTCGCAGCCCGTGGGGGCGAGTGCCGGCTGTATTTTCCGCAATCCGGAAATCGGAAAAGCCGGCCAGTTGATCGATGCCTCCGGCCTCAAAGAGGCGCGGGTTGGTGCGGCGCGGGTGTCCGGGGTCCATGCCAACTTCATTCTCAACGAGGGAGGCGCAACAGCTTCTGATGTGCTCGCCCTTGTCGAACACGTGCGTGCGGAGGTTCTCAAGAAGCAGGGTGTGCGCCTCGAGACCGAGGTGCAAATCCTCGGGGAGGAGGCATCATGAGCGCGGCCGATTTGCGCGCCCTGCATCTTGCCGTGCTCATGGGCGGTCCCGGATCGGAGCGCGAGGTTTCCCTGCGTTCCGGCGCGGCGGTGGCCCAGGCCTTGCGCCAGGGCGGTTATCGCGTGAGCGAGGTGGATGTGCGCGGGCCGGAATTCGCTTTGCCGGAGGACACCGGACTTTGTTTTCTCATGATGCACGGGACCTTCGGGGAAGACGGCCAGATCCAAGCCATCCTTGAACGACGTGGAATTCTTTACACTGGAGAGGGGGAGGCGGCCAGTCGTGTGGCCTTCGACAAGTTGGAGAGCAAAAAACTTTTCGCGCAAGCCGGCGTTTCCAGTCCGCGCTGGGAGGTGGTCCGGGCCGGCCAGAGGCCAACTTTGTCCCTGCCCATCGTGGTCAAAGCTCCCCGCGAGGGATCCAGCGTCGGCGTGCACCTTGTGCGCGAACCCGCGGACTTGGCGGGAGCACTGGCTGACTGCGCCGCACTGGACCGGGAAATTCTGGTCGAAGAATTGGTGGAGGGGCGTGAATTGACGGTCGGGGTGGTTGGCGACCAAGCCACCGCCGTGGTCGAGATTCGTCCGCACGAAGGGTTTTACGATTATGCGCACAAGTATACGAAGGGAGCTTCCGAGTACTTCTGTCCCGCGCCCCTCAACGAAGTCGAAACCCGCCTGATGCAGGAGACGGCACTGGCCGCGCACCGCGCGCTCGGGTTGAAAGTTTACTCGCGGGTCGACATTCTCTTGCGGGCCGATGGCATTCCCTTTGTCCTCGAAGCCAACACGATTCCCGGCATGACCGAAACCAGCCTTCTGCCCAAGGCGGCCGCGGTGGCCGGTCTCAGTTTTCTCGGGCTGTGCGAAAAAATCGCACGCTTGTCCCTGCAAAGCCGCACCACCCAATATCCATGAATTTTTTCTCCCGCAAAAAACCGCGCCGCCGTCGTCCGGTCCGCCGTGGTCGCCGCGAGCATTTGTTGGAGGTGACCGCCACGGCGGAGACTGAGCGCCGCCGCCGCAACCAGAAGGCCCTGCTTTATACCTGCGAGGCCCTGTTTCTGACCGGGTTGCTCGTTGTGGCCTGGTTCGGGGTCAATTTGTTCATCGAAAATTTTTTCACCAAGAACAAGAACTACGAGGTGCGGGTTGTCGAGGTGAACACCGACGGTGTGATGACTCGCGAGGAGGCGCTGGTCAAAACAGGCATCCACGAGGGACTCAATATTTTCTCGCTCAATCTTGAGTCCGCCCAAAGTGCCCTGACGTCCATTCCCGAGATCCAGTCCGCGCGTGTCGAGCGCATCTTGCCTGACACAGTGTCCATTTCGATCGAGGCACGACGGCCTGTGGCGTGGGTGGCGCCGGCCGACACGGGTGCGGACCCCTCGACCATGGAGACGGCCTGCTTGGTTGACGCAACAGGAGTGATGATCAAGCCCCAAGGTTTCGAGGCCTCCTACACGAGGTTGCCGGTGGTTTACGGGGTGCCGACGGAGCAGTGGCGTCTGGGGGACAAAATCGAAATGCCCGAATTGCTCGTCGCCCTTGATTTGCTCGGCCTTGCCGCCGAGCGCACCACTCCCGAGGTGAAACTGCGCGCTGTGGATATCAGCAAAAGTTGGTGCCTCATGGCCTGGAATGACCCCCAAACCCGCCTTACCTTCGGGCCTGACGATCTCCCGGCACAACTCGATCGCCTTCAACTCATCTTGCTGCACGTCGGCCAGACTTCGCGCCGTGTCGCCACGGTCAACCTCATACCCGCGCGCAATACACCGGTCACTTTTGTGGGCGAAGCCCCGGCCGCCGAAGGGGCGACTGCGCCGACTACGGCCAAGAATCGCTGATCCCCATGGCCCGTTCGCATCTCCATGTCGGTTTGGAAATAGGAACCTCCAAAGTTGCGGCGGTTATTGCCGAGACGCGCAGTGACGGGCTGCTGCGCATCATCGGCACCGGGGAAGCGCTTTCCCGTGGCGTGCGCAAAGGCGAGATTGTCGACATCGGCATGATCACCCTTTGCCTCAACGAGGCGGTCTCTGAAGCGGAGGAGAAGGCTGATCGCGAGATCGGCGGGGTGGTTGCTTCGGTCACCGGAGCGCATCTTGAAAGCCTCAACAACCGTGGAGGCATTCCTATCCCGGATGATCGCGACGAGATCGAGGAAGAAGACATTCAAGAGGTCGAGCAAAGCGCGCTCGATGTCAGTATCCCGGCAGGCAATGTCTTCCTGCATACGATCAACCAGTGTTACTACGTCGACGGCCAAGAGGGGGTGTCCAGTCCGCTCGGGATGATTGGACGCAAGCTCGAAGCCGAATTTCATATTGTGCACGGCACGAAGACGCGCATTCAAAACAGCTTGCGCTGCATCCGCGAAGCCAACCTCGAGGTGGCCAATGTCGTGATGAGCGCGGTGGCCTCGGCACACGCCGTGCTTGACCAAAGCGACCGTGAAAGCGGCGTCCTCGTCATCGACATCGGCGGCGGTACCACGGACTTCATTCTCTTCCGCGAGGGCTCCGTCCGTCAAAGCGGCGTGCTGGCCGTGGGGGGCGACCACGTGACCAACGACATCTCGATCGGCCTGCGGGTTCCGAGCAAGTGGGCCGACAAGCTCAAGACGGAAGAGGCCGATGTGGCGCCGGGAGCGACCGCCGCGCGTGGCACGGTGCGCATCGAGGATCCGACCTACGCCGGCGGGGAAATCGAGCGCTCCAGCCTGAACAAAGTGGCCGAAGCCCGGGTGCGGGAGGTCTTGGTTTTGGTCAAACGTCGCATTAATTTCGACCGCCAAGCCCAATTTGTCGGCGGCGGCGTCATTCTGACCGGGGGCACGGCCGAACTGAAAGGAATCGCTCCCCTGGCCGCGGATGTCTTCGGGGTGCCGGCCCGCGTGGCCAGCGCCCGGCCTCTTATGGGTCCGACCGCCATTTTTGAAAGCCCGCGATGGAGCACCGCGATCGGGCTCGTTCTTTACGCGCAGGCCGCGCAGGAAGCGCTGGAGGAAATTTCCGTTTTCGACCGGTTGCGGAGCAAAATCGGACGGATTATTCCCGGGCTATGATCACGGTCGGCAGCAACGAGAGGTTTTCCACCCCACCCGCCGCCGTTTCCTCCATCAAGGTCGTTGGCCTGGGCAATGCGGGTCTTGCCGTCCTCGCGCGTCTTGCCGGCGAACAAGGAGCACCGGCCGATCTCGTCGCGGTGCACACGGACGCCAAGGCGGTGGCTGCCTCGCCGGCTGCCCGCAAAATGCAAATCGGCCATGGAGTGGCCAAGGGTCTCGGGTCGGGTGGGGACGTCGCGCGCGGCCGCGCCTCGGCCAGCGAGAGTCTTACCGATTTACGCGCCGAGTGCAAAGGGGCCGAAGTCGTGCTTTTGTGTGCCGGACTCGGCGGTGGCACCGGTTCCGGGGCTGCACCCGTCGTGGCCGAGCAGGCCAAAAAGTCCGGTGCCTTGGTCATTGCCGTGGTGACTCTGCCCTTCGCCGCCGAGGGCTCGCGCAAGCGGGAACTGGCCGAGGAATCGCTCGCGCGGCTCGGGAGGCACTGCCTGGCCGTCTTGTGCTTTGAAAACGACCGCATGATTGAGGTTGTCCGGGCCGAGGCGCCGGTGGCCGAGGCTTTCGGCGCGGCGGCGGGCGTTCTTTCGCTGGCCGCGCGGGCCATTGCCCAAATGGTTGGCTTGCCGGCCGTGATGCCCGTCGGACTCGACGAATTGCTCGAGATGTTCGCCGGGGCTGATGCGCGGGCTCATTTTGGCTATGGTGTGGCGTCCGGTCCCGACCGCGCGCGGTTGGCCGTGGCGGAAGCGTTGCGCAGTCCGCTTCTCGAGGAGGGCAAACTTTTGTCCGAGCCCGGGCGTGTGCTTGTTCATCTGACGGGAGACGACTCGCTCACATTGTCCGAGTTGCAATCGGTGCTGCGTCGCCTCTCCGACCATTTCGGCCCGGCCACCTTGGTGCATGTCGGGGTGGCCAATGATCCGGCGGCCGACGGGAATCTGGGGGTGACCATCCTCGGTTGCACGCACTCGGGGGTGCCGTCGCTTGTCGCGGAAGAGGAAGATGACCTCGAATTGCCCGCTGAGCCGGTGGCGGAGGTGGATGGCCCTGCGGAAGGTGATAAGCCGGGCAATTCCGGAGGCAGACGCGGCAAGGGTAAGGGGAAGAAAAACGAGGCCGGCCAGACGCAGGAGGAGTTGCCTTTGGATCAGGCGATACGGGGCCGGTTCAAAGGCCTCGTCCCGACGATGGTGGACGGTCAGGACCTTGATATTCCCACATTTATTCGCATGCGTATCCGCCTGAAGTAGTGGTAGTTTTTTTAGTCTGATGAGACCGGACCGCTTCACCCAGAAGATGCAGGAGGCGCTCAGCGCCGCTGCCGACATCACAAGCAAGCTTGACCAGCAGGAAATCGGCAACGAGCAGTTCTTGCTCGCCCTGCTTGACCAGGCTGAGGGCGTGACCGTTCCGCTGCTGCAGAAGGTCGGCGTCTCCACCGCGCGGCTGCGCGAGCAACTCAAGGCCGAACTCGACCGCCGTCCGAGAGTTTCCGGCAACGCGTCCCAACCGCACCTCGGGAACGATCTGCGCCGGACCCTTGAAGCGGCCGAAAGCATCATGGAGAAGCTCAAGGATGAGTATCTCAGTGCCGAGCACTACCTGCTGGCCCTGTCGCGGGGCTCGGATGCCGCGGCCAAGCTGCTCAAGGAAGATGGCGCGACGTACGACAAATTGATCAAGGCGCTGGTTGAGGTGCGCGGTTCGCAGCGTGTCACCGACCAAAATCCCGAGGAGAAATACCAGACTCTGGAGAAATACGGCCGCGATTTGACCGAGTTGGCCAAGCGGGGGAAGATCGACCCGGTCATCGGCCGCGACGAGGAAATCCGCCGGACCATGCAGGTTCTTTCGCGCCGCACCAAAAACAACCCGGTGCTCATCGGCGAACCCGGGGTGGGCAAAACGGCCATCGTCGAAGGTCTGGCCCGCCGCATTGTCAGCGGGGATGTGCCCGAGTCGCTCAAGAACAAGAAGCTGGTGGCCATGGATATCGGCGCGATGATTGCCGGGGCAAAATTCCGCGGCGAATTCGAGGAGCGCCTCAAAGCGTTCCTCAAAGAAGTTACCTCGAGCGAAGGGCAGATCATCCTCTTCATCGACGAACTGCATACCATTGTCGGAGCCGGCGCGGCCGAGGGGTCGGCCGACGCTTCCAACATGCTCAAGCCGCAGTTGGCCCGGGGCGAGCTTCGGACCATCGGCGCCACCACGCTCGACGAATACCGGAAATACATCGAGAAGGATGCCGCTCTCGAACGCCGCTTCCAGCCGGTCATGGTCAAGGAGCCCAGCGTGGAAGATACCATTGCCATCCTGCGCGGACTGAAAGAACGCTATGAGGTGCACCATGGCGTGCGGATCCAGGACAGTGCCCTGGTTGGTGCCGCGGTGATGAGCGACCGCTACATCAGCGACCGGTTTTTGCCGGACAAAGCGGTCGATCTCATCGACGAGGCGGCATCGCGCCTGAAGATCGAACTGGATTCCATGCCGACCGAACTCGACAAGCTGGAGCGTGAGATCATGCAGGACGAAATGGAGCGCACCGCCTTGAAAAAGGAAAAAGACGCGGCGAGCAAGGAGCGGCTCTCCAAATTGGAAAAGGAGCTGGCCGATCTCAAGGAACAAGGCTCCAAGCTCAAGGCCCAATGGCAGAACGAAAAAAAGCAGGTTTCCGAATCCCGCAAACTGGCCGAGCAGGTCGAGCAGTTGAAAAATGAACTTGAACTGGCCCAACGGCAGGGTGATTTCGCCAAAGCGAGTGAAATCCAATACGGCAGGATTCCCGAAATCTCGGCCAAACTGGAGGAACACAACAAGAAGCTGGCCAAGGAGGGAGGGGGACAACTCCTGCGGGAGGAAGTCACGGAGGATGATGTGGCCAAAGTTGTTTCCACCTGGACCGGCATTCCGGTGACCCGTTTGCAGGAGGGCGAGCGGCAGAAGTTGGTCAAAATGGAGGAACGCCTCATGGAGCGAGTGGTCGGACAAAGCCAGGCCATCAAATCGGTGTCCAATGCCGTGCGTCGGGCGCGGGCTGGCCTTCAGGACGAGAATCGTCCGATCGGCTCATTTATGTTCCTCGGGCCGACCGGCGTGGGCAAAACCGAGTTGTGCAAGGCGCTGGCCGAATTTCTCTTCGACGACGAGAATGCCATCGTCCGGCTCGACATGAGCGAATACATGGAGAAGCACACCGTGGCGCGGTTGATCGGAGCGCCTCCGGGTTACGTCGGTTACGACGAGGGCGGACAGTTGACCGAAGCGGTGCGGCGCCACCCGTATTCCGTGGTGCTCTTCGACGAAGTTGAGAAAGCGCACAGCGACGTCTTCAACGCCCTCCTGCAGGTGTTGGACGACGGACGGATCACCGACGGTCAGGGCCGGACGGTGGATTTCAAAAACACGGTGATCATCATGACCTCCAATATCGGAAGCCAGTTCATCATGGAGGATCTGCCGGTGGAGGAGCGGAACCGGCGGGTCATGGAGGCCTTGCGGGGGCACTTCCGTCCGGAATTCATCAACCGCATCGACGAGACGATCATCTTCGACCGTCTGACCGACAAAGAAATCACCAGCATTGTCGACATTCAGCTCAAGCGATTGCTCAAGCGCCTCGACGAGCAGAATATCCGGATGACTCTGACCGAGAAGGCGAAGAAGTTTCTGGCCAAAGAAGGGTATGATCCGGCATACGGCGCGCGGCCGCTCAAACGCGTCATCCAGCAGCAAATTTTGAATCCGCTCAGCGTGGCCATTCTCGACGGACAATTTGTGGAAGGAGACTCGATCGTCGCGGAGATGGAGAAGGACCGCCTGTTATTTCGCAAGAAGTAGGTCGGGGACAGCCCAAGCGCTTCAGCCCAAACCCGGCGAGGAAGAGCCGCCGCCGAGTTCGAGCGGCCGTCCGAGGATCCGGCGGCGAAGCAGGTCGAGGGCCGCGCTGGTGGTCATGTGTTTGAAGGTGACGCGGTCGAGCGGGAAGTAGCAGCGGCGGACCACGGTGGGATGTCCCCCGTCGGCGAGGGCCACGTAGACCGTGCCGACCGGTTTGGCTTCCGTTCCGCCGCCCGGTCCGGCAAGGCCGGTTGTCGAAAGGGCGTATTGGGCGCCGGAGACGCGGCGGGCGCCTTCCGCCATGGCCACTGCGACGGGTTCGCTCACCGCGCCGTGCACGGCGAGCAGACTGGCGGGAACACCGAGGGTCTTTTCCTTGGCCTCGTTGCCATAAGTGATGTAACCGGCAAGAAAGACCTCCGAAGCGCCGGGCACATTGGTCAAGCGTGCGGACAAAGAACCGCCGGTGCATGATTCGGCCACGGCTACCGTGAGCTGTTTTTCGCGCAGCAGACCGACAAGCGCAGCCTCGAGGGTGGCTCCGTCCGAATAAATCCAATCCCCGACCACCGCGCGGATGGCGGGTTCGGTCTCGGCGAGGATGGCGGGTGGTCCGATGAGGCGGAAGTCCACTTCGGAGGGGCGCGCGCAATAGCCGACTTCGAGGTCGCCGCGCTCCTCGAGTTGCTTGCCAATGCGTTCCTCGACCTGACTTTCGCCGATGCCGGTGAGACGGTAAATGCGTCGCTCGCGAAAGGAGGAAGGGGGCAGTGCAGCGCGCAGCTTGGGCAGGACGTGATCAACAAACATCGGCCTCAATTCGCGCGGAGGTCCGGGCAGAAGGAAAAGATGACGTGCGCGGTGTTCGCCCAGCACCGGCGGCGGAAAATAGAGTCCGGGTGCCGTCCCGTGCGGGTTGGGCAGCACTTCCGTGCCGGCCGGAACCATAGCTTGGCGCGCGATACGATCGGCCATGGGGAGACCGCGGCGGGCGAACCGTTGGCGGATCCCGGCAAGAATTTCCTCGTCCGGCCGCAAAGGAAGTCCCAGCAATTCGGCGGCAGCTTCACGCGTCATGTCGTCGGATGTCGGCCCCAGCCCTCCGGTTGTGAGGACGAGATCCGAGCGGTCGAGTGCGGCCTCGAGGGCTTGGCGGATGGGTGGGCCATCGGGCACGCAAATTTGACGGGCAATGGTCACGCCGCAGGGGGCGAGTTCCCCGGCGAGGTAACCGAGGTGGGTGTTGGTGACGAGCCCGAGCAGAAGTTCGGAGCCCGTGTTGATCACCTCGGCCTGCATCAGCCGCGGACGAGCAGGTGGCTCCAACGTTTGAGTCGCGCGTATTGGGCGCTGTCGCCCTGGCGATGGTAAACGTAGAGGAGATTGGCAAGGATACGGGCCAGAATTTGTCGCGGCGAAGCGGACGCCAGGTGCCAGTCCTCAAGCCGCTGATTCTGGCGGCGGAGGATTTCCTCGCAATCGCGCCGGGTCAGGATTTTTCCCTGATGGAACGGATCGAAAAGAATATCGTCATAGCGGGCGAGAAAGTGGCCGGGCAGGTTGACGCCCTCGACCGGAACGCCGGCATGGTGGCCGACGAGCATGTAAACCAGCGTGAGGGTGATCGGGATGCCTTTGCGCGAATCGAGCACGCAGGGCAGAATGGAGTTGCGCTCGGTGTAGTAGTCACCGGTATTGCCGACGAAAACGAGTTCGCCGGCGAGAAAGTCCGCCATGACCTCGACCTTTTGCCGGCTGTCCGGGGCGCGGCTTAGACGGCGGTCCAGTTCGGTGCCCCAGGTGGCCAGGCGTTGACGGTAGGGCGTCGGTTCGAATCCCCGCAGCATGGTGGCCCCCAAAAGCCAGCAGGCCTCCTCGAGGTCTGAATTGTCGTTGAAGGTTCCGCACAGGTTCTCGAAACGTTCGAGCGCCTCGTGTTGCATCACCTCGTGGAGGACATCCCGCGCATGGAGCGCGGCCACCGGGTGGTCGCAGCCGGCCAAGTCGCGCAGGTCCTCAAGGTGGCCGGCACCGTCTTGGGCCAGCTGTTCCTTGACCAACCGCACGGTTTGCTCATCGTCGTCGGCGAGCAGGCGGACCAGAGCTGCTTTTTGCGGGTGCATGCGCTTGAGAAACAACTAAGCAGGTTGAGAGCTTTAAGCAAGCTGGGGGGACGCAGATGGCGGCAGGGTCGAACCGGTGTGGATGGCGGCTTGGGGCTGAAGTCCGACTTCGGCATTTCGCCCGTGCCGGTCTTTTTGGCGCGTCCTAGACGATTTCGAGCGAGAGATCGATGGCTCTCGCCGAATGGGTGAGGGCCCCGACCGAGAGATGATCGACGCCGGTGGCGGCAATCGCGGCGACCGTGTCGAGGTTCACCCCGCCGCTGGCCTCGAGAAGAATTTTGCGGTCGGCACGGATCTCGACGGCGGCGCGGAGTTGGTCGTTCGACATATTGTCGAGGAGGATGATGTCGATGTCGCGGAGGCCGCAGAGGAGGCGGACCTGATCGAGGGTGTCGGCTTCAATTTCGATGAGGATGCCGGGCGCCTGTTTTTTGGCTTGGTCGATGGCGCCTTGCAGTCCGGTGGTGTCGGCGGTAACGGCCAAGTGGTTGTCCTTGGCCAAGACGCGGTCGAAGAGGCCGAGGCGGTGGTTGGTCCCGCCGCCGACGCGAACCGCAAGGCGTTCGAATTCGCGGAGTCCGGGGGTGGTTTTTCGGGTATCGAGGATGACCGCGTTTGTTCCGGCCACGGCATCGACGAAGCGGCGGGTGAGGGTGGCGATGCCGCTGAGTCGTTGGAGGAAGTTGAGGGCGGTGCGTTCGGCCGAGAGGAGGGCGCGGGTCGGACCCGTGACGGTGAGGATGAGGGTGCCGGGAGCGAGTCGGTCGCCGTCGTTCTGTTGGGCGGTGATCTCGATGGTCGGATCGACTTGGCGGAAGACTTCCATGCTGGCTGCGGTGCCGGCCAGGATGGCGGATTCCCCGGCGGTGAGGCGGGCGCTGGAACGGTGGTCTGCGGGGAGGAAGCACTCGGAGGTGATATCTCCGGAGCCGAGGTCTTCGGATAGGGCGCGCCGGATAGTTTCGCGGGCGGTCGGGGTCATGGGCGGGCGGACGATCGGCGCGGGGGACGGAACTGGTCTAAAGAAGATCGACTTGGAGCAGGTCGCTTTGCCAAGGGAGGAGGCGGGCACAGTCTTGCTGGGCGACGGACATCAGAGTGAGGCGCGAGGCGATGAGCGAGGGGTCGAGGGCGAGTTCTCGGGCTACGGCATCGCGCTTTTCGCGGAGTTTTTCGAAGAGGCGGCAGGCGGCGCCGCTGGGACGCGGTTTGCCTTCGCGCTCGAAGACGGGCCATTCGCTTTCGGGAAGATCGAGGGCGGCGCGGAGAGTTTCCTTCATGCGGGCGTAGCGCGGGGGCGGCATGCGATGGACCTCGAATTTTTTCCCAGCCACGGCAGCGCAGGCCGCATCGATCATGCGGTCGTTGGAGATGACGTGGAAGGTTGGACGGTCCCAAGCGCTGGCTTCGGCATCCCTCCAGTGCCAGAGGGCGCGGAGGACAGCGGCCTCGCGGGGCGCGAGTTTGTTGCTGCCGCTGACGCGCCAGGCCTTTTCCAAATCCCGCTCGCGCGGTTCGCGGGCGCTTCGCACCATGGCGTCGCGGGACTGGCCGTACCATTCCCAGCGGCCAAGTTCTTTGAGTTGGTTTTCGAGGATTTCGGCGAGGGGAAGGAGGTAGCGGACGTCGTTCAGCGCGTATTCTTCCATGCGTGGGGGCAGAGGGCGGCGTCCCCAGTCGGCGCGCTGCGAAGCTTTGCAGAGGGTGACGTCGAAAAATTTCTGCACGAGGGCCGCGTAGCCGATTTGTTCGAGGCCGAGGAAGCGCGCGGCGATGGATGTGTCGAAGATGTCGGTCGCGTCGAAGGCGGGGTGACGTCCGAGCAGGCGCAGGTCGTAATCCGCCCCGTGGATGATAAGGGTATGCGCGGTGAGAGACGCGTAGAATGCGGAGAGGTCGAGTCCCTCGGCCAGCGGGTCGACCAGAAAATAACCGTCGGGCGAGCAAACCTGCACAAGACAGACCTTTTCGTAGTAGCTGTGCAGGCTGTCGGCCTCGGTATCGACTCCGATAACCTTGTGCGTGTCGAGGCGGGAGGTGAAGTCCGCCAGTTGTTCCGGCGTGGAGATCAAGGTTCCGCGATGAAGGTCTGCTTGGGCGGGAGGTCGCCGGCGCGACGGGCGCGCGGTTCGCGGACTTCGGTGGTGCCCTCGACGGGGGTGGTGACAAACGGGCCGCCGGCAAGGGGGGCGGGCTCGGTGAAGGCAACGTCGGGCACATCGCTGAATTTGCCTTCGAGCGGGAAATCTTTGCGCAGGGGATGATACGGATAACCCTCCCACATGATGATGCGGCGGAGGTCCGGGTGGCGGGCAAAGCGGATCCCCATCATGTCCCACACCTCGCGCTCGTGCCAATTGGCGGTCGGCCAGAGGTCGCAGACGGTCGGCACTACGGGCTCGTCCTCCGTGGCAGTGGTCTTGAGGCGGAGGTGGAGTCCGTTCCCGAGGGAATAGAGTTCGTAGACGACTTCGTAGCGCGGTTCGTGCTCGAAATTGTCGAGACTCGAAATATCGAGGAGGAAGTTGAAGCCGAGTTCGTCGCGGCAGAATTCGCAGACCGGTCGGAGGGCTTCGGGTTGGAGCAACAGGGTCGTCTCACCGCGGAATTCCACTCGGCCGGTCACGCCTCCTCCGAAACGGGAGGCCAGAGCATCTGCGACGTCGGGAAGCTTCATTCAGATCGAGGCAAGCAATTCTTTTTTCTGCTCGAGGAAAGAATGTTCTCCCATGATTTTTTTCTGCAGCCGCATGAGGCCGTCGAGGAGGGCTTCGGGGCGGGGCGGGCAACCGGAGACGTAGACGTCAACCGGAATAAGGTGGTCGATGCCTTGGAGCACGGCATAGCTGCGATACATGCCGCCGGAAGATGCGCAAGCGCCCATGGCGATAACCCATTTCGGATCGGCCATTTGATCGTAGATGCGTTTGACCGCGAGGGCCATTTTGTAGGTCACGGTGCCGGCAACAATCATGACGTCAGCCTGGCGCGGCGAGAAGCGCATGACTTCGGCGCCGAAGCGGGCGATGTCGAAACGGGCGGCTCCGGCGGCCATGAGTTCGATCGCACAGCAGGCGAGGCCCATGGGCATGGGCCAGAGCGAGTTGCTGCGCATCCAGTTGATGGCGGTATCGAGTTGGGTGAAAATGATGTTGCCCTCGATTTTGGAATCGTAGGCGTAAGGGTCGTGGTCACTCATCGGATGAAGGAAACTTACGGTCGGCGGCGTCGCCTGACAAGCCGCGTTGCGGCTGGGGCTCGGACCGGGAGGCGGGATCCCAGGTGAGGAGGTCGATGAGTTTTTCTCCGCTTTCACCGAGGCGTGGCCGATCGCGCGGGCCATTGATCAGACCGCGGGTCAGCTTGGTGTAGGGGAATGCCGCCGGCGCGACCCAGGCGACGCGCGGGGCGGGGGCGGGTTCGGTCGAAGGTTCGATCAGGACGGGAAATCCGGGTGCGGTGAAGGAAACCAGCCACGAGCGTGCTCCGGCGGGATTGCCTTTGACCAGCCAAGGGTAGCGGCGGGGGAGTTGGAAGTGCGGGGATTCCGGGATGCGGACGGAGAAGAAAGACTGCTGTTGGCGGATAAATTGCGGGAGGGTAAGAGAAGGATTCTGGCGTTGCTGGAGGTAGAATCCCGCGATGTCGAGGCCGATCAGATTGATGCCATTGTAGAGTCCGTGTTTATTCGGCGAGGAAAAATTGGCGGGGTGCCAGCTGGCGAACTGGTCATGCCAGAGGAGGGCAACTTCGAGGTGCAGGTGGGCGCGGCGCTGGTTGAGGCCGTCACCGGTGTAACCAAGGCGGCCGACGCGGCCGCCTGGCCCGATGGTTTGCCCGCGATGCCCATCGATGGTGGCAAGGTGGGCGTAGACGCTGTAGACCGGCGCGCCCCCGACCTTGTGCTCGATCACGACGAATTTTCCGTAGTTCGAATCTTTCGCCTCGTTGCTGACGTGCACCACGCGTCCTCCTTCAATCGCGCGAATCTCGTCGAGCGGTTCGCCGGATGCGTCCCGGCGGAGAGGGCTCACGTCGATGCCTTCGTGAAACTTGGTCGCCAGGACTTTTCCGTCCACCCGTTGCGGGTTGCGGGTAAACCCGTAGCTGCCCCCCTGCCACGGCCGGCTTTTGACACCCTCGAAATCGCGGTCCGTGGACATGTAAAACTTTTCCGGTTTACCACGGAAAAGTTCCTCGTTGTCCGTAGGCAAGACGGGGGAAAAAGACTTGGCCGGAGGGACGGCGAGGAGGAAAAAAAGGGGGAGCGAGACGGCGAGGAGGTTGGTCATCGCTTTTTGCCACTCTCACCGATGACCGGGTAGGCCGAGGTGAGCAGCTCCACCTCGGTGCTGTCGAGTCCTCGCGGGATGCTGACGATCCCGTCGTTGACCGGCCGGTCGACCACCAAATTGCTCACCTGGCGGCCGTTGAAAAAAACGGCGAGCAGACGGCCGCTTCTTTCCATGGTGTACTGCTTGAGCAGGGCGGATCCGTGATTGTCGAGTTTGAGGTAGATGCCCTCGGATCCATCCGCGGCGGCAAACGGAAAGACAGAGTGGATTTCGCGCTGCGTGATGAGCGGCATGCGGGAGAGAAACGTTTGGCGGCCGTTGAGCAAGGTGGCGGGGAAGGCGAAGGTCGGGGCTTCGGCGGCGATGCCTTCGCCGTGGATGCGCAATTCGACAACCGGCTTCTTGGCCCCTCCGGTGCAGAGCAGGGAGGCAACGCAAAGGATAAAAAAAGGCCGGCGCACCCAGACAGGTAAACGGGGAGCGCCGGTAATTGCAACCGTGCGCAAAGCGCGTTTATATTACCGTTCCATGCGGAGCGCGGGGCTTGCCATCATTTTTGTCGCAGCATTGGCTGCCTGCGTTCCATCGAAAAAAGAGGGCACTGCAGGGGCCGCATCGGCGGCGGGAATCCCTCTGCGTCCCAGCCTGCGGGCCGAACCGGGCGAATTCCGTCTCTCCCGGCATCGCGAGGTCCGGGTTGTTTTCTCCTTGGTCAATATCTCGCGGCGGGTACTTGTCTTGGACTTTCCGACGGAGCAACACTTTGAAGTCGCCATGCGAACTTCCGGTGGCCAGAGACTTTTTCTCTGGTCGGAGGACCGCCACTTTGCCGCTGCGGCTTCATCAGTCGTGATCAATCCCGGTGAACGGCTCGAATACGAGGCCGACGTTCCGACCCGTGAGATGGAGGTGGGTGGCATTTACCCCGTGGAAGCTTTTCTTCTCGGATACCCGGAGACGACCTCGACGATTATGCTGTCCCCGTAAATGAGGCGCAGCGCTTTGGATTTGACCGTGAGTCGACGGGGGGCTTTATTGACTCTCCTGCCATGAATGCCATTCTGCGAATCGGCTTTTGCCTGCTGCTCGCGGCCTTGGCCGGTTGCACGACATACGACCGGCGTCTGACTAGTTCCACGACGCGCTACCTGACCTCCGGAGGTGACGTCGTGGCCAAGCCCTCCAGCGTTGGCATCATTGACAGTGTGTCCTACTGGGACGGAGATGGAGTGTCTGGTCGGCCCTCTATCACGATCGACTTAGGTGAACAAAAAACCTTTTTTTACAAGGATGGGCGCCTCGTCGGGGTCTCGATGATCTCCTCCGGCCGAGAAGGTTACCGCACGCCGCCCGGTCAATACAAAGTGCTCCAGAAAAGCAAAGACCACGTCTCGAACCTTTACGGTGACTATGTTGACCAAGGAGGCAACTTGATGGTGGCCAATGTCGGGGTAAAGCGCGATCCCAAGCCGCCGGGCGCCAAGTTCCGCGGGGCGCCAATGCCTTATTTTTTGCGTTTCCACGGCGGCTATGGCTTGCATGCCGGATTTCTTCCCGGCTTCGCGGCGTCGCACGGATGTGTGCGTATGCCCGAGCGTATGGCGCAAATTTTCTTTGCCAACGTTTCGCCCGGCACACCGGTGCGCGTGGTCGAGTGATTTAACGCGCATGACGGACGCGCCCGAGTGGCTGGCGTGGGTGCAGGGCCTCCAGGCTGCCGCGACCTTCGGTCTGACCGGCGTCATTTGGCTGGTCCAATTGGTCCAATATCCGGCCTTTACCCGGGTCGGTGCGGCGGAATTCGGCGCCTTCCACCGGCATCACTGCCGCTCGATCGGGCTGGTGGTCGGGCCGCTCATGGTCCTGGAGTTGTCCACCGCGGGATGGTTGGCACTGGCCGGCCAGCCACTTTGGTTCTGGCGTTTGATGTTGGGTATTTTGCTCGTCATCTGGTTGTCCACCGTCTTCTGGCAGGGACCCTTGCACGGGCGTTTTTCCCGCGAGGGGGGGGGCGTCCGGAATTGGTCCGCGCCTTGGTCGAGGGCAACTGGCTGCGCACCGTTTTCTGGACCCTGCGGTCGGCGGGCTTGGTCTGGTTCTACGCTCGCGGGTGAGCCTGATCGTAAGCTTTCCGCAGTCTCTCGGTCGTCACGTGCGTGTAGATTTGCGTGGTCGAGAGGCTGGCGTGTCCGAGCATGCTTTGCACGCTGCGGAGGTCGGCGCCGGCATCGAGAAGATGGGTGGCGAAGCTGTGGCGGAGTTTGTGCGGGCTGGCCGGAACGGGTATCTGCGCGAGCCGGAGGTATTTTTTGACCAACGACCAGATTGAGGTGGGCCCTAGCCGCTTGCGCAGCTTGCTGAGGAAGAGCGGTCCGGATGGCACCCCGGCCCGCTGCCGGTAATGGTGGATGGCTTCGAGAGCCGGTTGGCCCACCGGCACGATGCGTTCCTTGGAACCCTTTCCGAGGACCCGGACCGATTCGTTGTCTGGGTCAATGTCCCCGACCTCAAGAGCCGCCAATTCGGCGAGGCGCAGCCCGCTGGAATAGAACAACTCGAGGATGGCGGCATCGCGCCAGGGCAGCCAATCGGGTGCCTGTTTTTCAGGCCGCGCCTCGTGCGGGGCACGTAGCAGGGCATCGATCTGCGCGGGGGTGAGGAAGACGGGAAGACGTTTCCCGGCTTTGGGCAGCGAGACGGCCATGAGCGGGTTGGCGGTGAGACCTTTTCGTTGGCAAAGAAAGCGGTAAAAGCTGCGCAGTGCGGCGAAATCGAGACGGATGGTGGCGCGCGCACGCTCGCGCTTCATCAGGGCAAAGAGGTAGGCCCGAAAATCGTCGGCGGTGACCTCAGGCCAGGACTTTTCCCCGAGGAAGGCCGCGGCGGCGGCCAAGGCGCGGTTGTAGTTGCTTACCGTGCGCGGCGAGGCATTGCGCTCGTCGCGCAGGTAATCGAGATAAGCCGGTGCAAGGGGGTCGTCGGGAGCGGGCACGGTGGAGATTCTAACCCGCGCCGATGTCGACGGGAATCACGGTCTACGGCCGGGTTTCAGGAATCCTTGCGCCCCATGGGCGCGCCGAGCGGCGGTGGCACGGTGGGCGTGGTGTCCCCTTCGCCTGGGGTCGACCGCTCGAAGCGGAGCACACCGCGGCGGGTTTCCAACCCGTGGGGCGAAGTAGCCTCGATGGGAATCTCGAATTCTCCGTCGGGCAGGACAAAATGGCAGCGGAAAGTTCCGTCGGGACGGATGGCGATTTCCTTTCCATCGACGGTGACTCTGGAACCGGGAGCGGTGCCGCCGTAAAAGATAACCTCGGCGTTCAAGTGCATGAAGAACCCACGAGTCTTGCCCTTGTGCCAACTGGAAATACCGCCGCTGGTCACTTCCCGGCCGGGAAGCACGGCGGAAGACCAACTGCCCGGAGAGGATTCCCGCGATGTGCCGGAGATTCCAAGGGCCGCAAGGAAGTCTCCGGAAGAGCCGCCGGGTGCGGTGGCCCAGTAGCCGGACAATTGGCCGGAGGTGAGGGAGCCGATCCGGGTGTCGAGCAACCGGTCGAGAGAGAGGCGCTGCGCGGTGGTCAACCGGTCGACCGGCAGTTCTCCGCACGCTTGGAGGCGGGCAAGTGCCGCGACCAGACTTTCGCCAACGCGCATCGTGCCGCGGATTTTTTCGACGAGCTGTTGGAAGGAAGCGTGAAAGGGCATGTTGGCGAACACGGCCTCGCCGAATCCGGCGGGCGTGTCGCGCGGGGTGAGAACGGTACCGCTGCGGACCAGTCTTTGCCAACGGGTGCCGTGGTAGTAACCGAGTTCGACATAGTAACCCACGTCGGCTTCCCGCACCGCGAGATACCAGCTGTTGGTTTCTGCCGGCACGGGCACCTCGGCCTCCGCATGGTCCGCGCCTTCCCGGCCATGACGCAGGAAAAGGGCGCCCTCGATACCCTCGGACAGCATGAAATCCCAATAACAAAAAAGCCAATGTGGTTCCTGCGCGACGACAAAGAGGCGTTCCTCCTCGTAGCTGCGGGGAAGATGACCAAGGCGGTCAATGTCCGTGCCGGATTTTTTTTTCGGGCGGGTCCGCGCGGCTGGTTTTCGGGCGGTGGCGACGGTGCTTGCGGGTTGGCGCGTGGCTTTGGTGACCTTCGCAGGCTTCCGGCGCGGGCCGCCCGATCTCTTCCCGGCCGCCGTCTTTTTGGCTTTCGATTTTGCCTTTTTGGCGGTGGATTTGGCCGTTTTTTTCATGGCGACTCTTGATTTCGGGCGCGGCACAGCGGGTGGCTGGACCTGCTCAAAGTGCCGCAACAAAGGACCTTGCTCAAGGCCGTTCCTTCCGGAGGAATTCGTCCCGGCCGTATTTGCAGGCCTGCAGGTAGGCTGTTTCCGCCTCAAAGTTTTCCGGGGGGCACCATTGCCCTGCCTCGGTGGCCAGGCTGGCGGCGAGACGTCGACCGAACCCGGCTTCGAGACCTTGCTGCCGGATCGACCCTTGGTGGAGGAGTCCGCGCTTGGTGCGGCGCTGGGCACCTCCGGCAATCTTGCGGGTCCGGTCCATCACATCGTAACGGACGGGTCCGGAGAAGCAGGACGTGCCACCTTTCGTTTCTTGATCAAAAAGTACGGCCTCGCACCCGGCATCCTTGAGGGCCGCAGCGACCGCGAGGTGCAGCACGCGGTAGCTTTCTTCCGGCCGGAGTACCGACCATGACTCGGTGCGCGGCGCGATCAGCGAGAAGGTGAAGTCTCCGTCGTGCACCACCAAGCCCCCGCCGGTCCAACGGCGGCAAGCGGGCCACCCGGGACGGGCGGCCTCAGCCTCCCGCCACGGAACAAAGTAACCGATGCTGACCCACGGTCCGGTCCATCGGAAAACCCGGAGCACCGGGCCCTGCACACGGGTCAAGAGCACCTCGTCGCAGGCCATTTGGGCGGGTCCATCGCGTCGCACCGGGTCGATCCAGAGGGAAAGCCGGCCGAAGAGATGCGACATGGCTGTTTTATAGACCCACAACCGGCTTTTCGGCCAGTGGGGTCTTGCGCCCATGCCGACGCTTCCCATCGGTGCCGTAGCTTCGCTATGATCTTTGGTTATGGCTAAACCTGCCCTTGGACGCGGACTCGGCGCGCTGATCGCTCCGGCCAAAACGGCCGCGGAAGCGGTTGCCGCGGCGGAGGCGTCCGGCGAACGCGTCCATTCCGTCGCGCTGACGCAAGTCGTGCCCAGTCCGTTGCAACCGCGCACGTCGTTCTCCGCGGATCATTTGGCCGAGCTTGTTGCCTCCATCCGCGAGAACGGCATCATCCAGCCGCTCATTGTGCGCCGGGTCAACGGTCTCTTCGAACTTATCGCCGGGGAGCGCCGCTGGCGGGCCGCCGGGCAGGCGGGGCGCAAAGAGGTTCCGGTCATCGTTCGCGAGGCCACCGATCTCGAGGTGCTCGAGTTCGCGTTGGTCGAAAATCTGCAACGCGAGGACCTCAACCCGATCGAGGAAGCGCAGGCCTACAAGCGTCTGGCCGAGGAATTCAAACTGCGCCAGGACGAGATTGCCAAAAAAGTCGGCAAAAGCCGTGCCGCGGTGGCCAACATCATGCGCCTGCTGGAATTGGACGGTGAGTTGCAGACGCACCTTGTGCAGGAGCGCCTGACGGTCGGGCACGCCAAGGCCCTGCTCGGGTTGCGCACGATGGAGGACCAGCGCCAAGTGGCCGGGCAAGTCCTGCGGAAAAATCTTTCGGTGCGCGCCACCGAGGATCTGGTCAACGTCCACTTGACCAAAGGCGGGGTGGTCCGCAAAGGAAGCACCCGTCAAAAACGCGCGGCCTCGGCCGCCGTTCAGCACCTGGAAAATCGCCTGCAGCAGCATTTCTCGACCCGGGTGGAGGTCCATCACGGCGAGGACAAAGGGCGCATTCTCATCGAGTATTACGGCAATGACGACTTGCAGCGGCTCCTCGGGCAGTTAGGTTTGGCCCAAGAATAAAACCATGCCTACTGTCTCCGTCTCTCCGCTCCGCCGCCTGATCAACTGCCTCGACAGCGATTATTTCGAGGGCGACGCAGAAGTGATCCGCAACCAGCCCGAACGCATGGAGTGGCGGCGTCTGGTGCCCTTCGTCATCCTGCACCTCGGCTGCCTCGGGGTTATCTGGACCGGCTGGAGTTGGATCGCGGTGGCCACCGCGGTGTTTCTTTATTTCGCGCGGATGTTCCTCGTCACCGGTTTTTACCACCGGTATTTTAGCCACAAGACGTTCCAGATTTCGCGGGTCGGACAATTCATTGCCGCGTTCCTTGGTCTGACCTGCACGCAGCGCGGTCCGCTCTGGTGGGCGTGGGTCCATCGGCATCATCACAAGCACTCGGACGAGGAAGAGGATATTCATTCGCCCGGCGTGCAGGGCTTCCTCTGGTCGCACATCGGCTGGATCACCAGCAGTTGCAATTTTCCGACCGACTACTCGCGGATCAAAGACCTCGCAAAGTATCCCGAGTTGGTTTTTCTCAACCGCTTTGATCTGATCGGCCCGATTTTCCTCGCCCTCGTCATGCTCGGCTGGGGCTTGTTTTTGCAGGGGTTTTTCCCGTTGCTCGGCACCACGCCGCTCCAGATGTTGGTCTGGGGATTTTTCATCAGCACGACCTTCCTCTTCCACGGGACGTCCTGCATCAATTCGCTGGCCCACGTGCTCGGCCGCAAGCGTTATGACACGCATGACGACAGCCGCAACAGCATGATTCTTGCCTTCATCACGCTGGGCGAGGGTTGGCACAACAACCACCATCGCTATCAGGCGGCCGCACGTCAGGGCTTCTACTGGTGGGAGTTCGATCCGACTTACTACACGCTCAAGGTGCTCTCGTGGCTTGGGATGATCAAAAATCTGCGCCCGGTGCCCGACTCCGCCTACCGTGAGGATGGGCAGATCAGCGGGCAGGCCTCGGCGTGAATGCCTTGCTGGCAGCGGTGGTCTACAACCGCCGGACCGCAGGCCAGGGCAACGGCTCGCATCGACTATCGCGACAAGAGGTAAGGGGATGACCAAGCAACGCTTGGCCGTCATCGGCGGCGGCATCGCCGGGTTGGGTGCGGCGTGGTTGTTGCGCAAGCGCTACGAGGTGACGGTCTTCGAGCGCGAAGGGCACATCGGGGGTCATTCCAACACCGTCGAGGTGGAAGAAGACGGACGACAAATTCCGATCGACACCGGCTTCATGGTTTTCAACAAGGTGACTTATCCGTATCTGCTGCGGTTATTCGAAGAACTGCGTGTGCCGATCAAGCCGACCGAGATGAGTTTCAGTGTCCGGCACGACGAACTCGACATCGAATACAACGGGATGGGACTCAACCGTGTCTTCGCCCAGCGGGCCAATCTGGTCCGTCCGCGTTTTCTCAAACTTCTTGCGCAAATCATGCGTTTTTTCCGCGTGGCCAATGCCTCGCTCAGTGACGAATCACTCGAAAAAATGTCACTCGACGAGTTTGTCCGTCGCCACCGCTTGGGTGACGACTTCCTGCGGCTTTATCTCGTGCCGATGAGCGCCTCCATCTGGAGCATCACTCCCGGTGGTGCGATGGATTTTCCGGCCGCCACGCTGGTGCGTTTTTTTCACAACCACGGATTTCTCGGCGTCACCACGCACCATCCGTGGTTCACGGTGGATGGCGGATCCCGCCAATACGTGAAACGCATGCTGGGTGATCTCCCGCGCGCGCATGCTTCGTCGCCGGTGGCTTTGGTCGAGACCGGCGCCGATCAAACCACAGTCCGCACCAAGGACGGTGCTGCCCACGTGTTCGACCGCGTCATCCTCGCGGCGCATGCCGATGAATCGCTGGCTCTCCTGGAGAGGCCCACGCCTTTGCAAGAAAAGTTACTTTCCGCTTTCCGTTACCAAGCCAATGAAACGCTGTTGCACACCGACGCGACCGTTATGCCGCGGCGCGAATTGGCTTGGGCCGCGTGGAATTACCGGATGGAACCGAGCGGGGAAGGGGAGCGTCCGTCCACCCACTATTACATGAACCGGCTTCAGGGGGTGTCGGATCGGGAAAATTATTTTGTCAGCCTCAACTACGCCGACCGCATTGACCCGGAGAAAGTCCTCTGGCGCACGAATTACACCCATCCGATTTTCGACCGCGGGGCCCTGCGGGCACAGCATGGTTTACCCTCGATCAATGCCGAGTCGCCCAACCAGCGAATCTTTTTCTGCGGAAGCTACTTCCGCTACGGCTTCCACGAGGATGCCTTCGCCTCGGCCGTGCAATGCGCGCAAGCGGTCTGCGGGGAGGATCCTTGGCGGTGAACTCGTGTTTCTACCAGTGCGACGTCTTCCACCGGCGGCTGCGGCCCAAGCAGCACGAGTTCCTTTACCAGGTTTTCTATTTCTACCTCGATCTCGGCGAGTTGGACGAAGCGGCGCGGAAGCTGAAAATTTTCGGGGTCAATCGTCCGAACATTTACAGCCTGCGCGACCGCGACCATCTGCAATACGGCCCCCGGGAGCGTCCGATCGCGGACAACGTGCGCGAGTTCCTCGAGCGCGCGGGGTGCCCGCTGGATGAGGGCGGCGCGATCCGCATGCTCTGTTTCCCGCGGATGCTTGGTTACACCTTCAATCCCATCACCATTTATTTCTGCTTCCGGGCCGACGGCACCCCGCAGGCGTCGGTCGTGCAGGTGGGCAACACCTTCCGGGAGCTGAAGCCCTATCTCGTCCCGCTTGCACAGAACGGCAAGTGCGACTTCGAGGTGCGGGTGCCCAAAGAGTATTACGTCTCGCCGTTCAGCCCGGTCGACCTCGACTTTCACTTCCGGTTGCATCTGCCGGACGAAAATCTGCGCGTCTTCATCGACGACTACGATGCGGAAGGAAAGGTGCTGGTCAGCACCCTGACCGGCAAACGCCGTGAACTCACTTTGGCCAATCTCGCTCGGTTCACCGCCAAGTTTCCTTTCATCACCCTCAAGGTCATCGGCCTCATCCACTGGCAAGCTTTCCGTCTTTGGCTTAAAGGCGTGCCATTTTTCTGGAAAGAGACACAAGTCGAAGACCAGCGCAGCGTGTTCCGTCCGCACAAATCGGGGCAAAAGAAGGTGGCGAAAAGCCGCGGTGCGGCCCGAATCAATAAATCATAATAGTGCTGACGTCGGAGTGTCCAGGCAACTCTTACGCCGACTATGCGCTCAACAAAGGTGTTATGTCTATATGAACCCGTGCTAGCCGAGGATGAGCTAATCGTAAACTACAACCGCACTCGGGCGAGCAACGCCCGCGCCCTGGCGATCGATGCGAACAACGATTTGTGGGTGGGTGGCTTGGTTGGTTGGCACTCGCAGAATGTGTATGGCCGCATCAGCGGGACGACCGGGCTGGCCGACATGACCACGGCGGGCCCGAATCCCGGCATTCGCAACATCGGCGGCGGCTACGGAGCGGTGATCGATGGGAACAATGTGCTCTGGTCGGTGGACCGCCCGATACAAGTCGCACGGCATGACCTCACCGCCAACACGACCACCAACATTCCAGCCTTAGGATGTTTTGGCATCGGAGTTGGCTCGTGTGATAACAGCATCTGGGTATCGAGCTTCAAACCAAGTAACGATACAGGATTCAACCCGAGTCTGAGCAACACGTTTGTCCTGCGCCATTTCAACAACGCTGGCGTCTTGATCGGAGCGTGTGCGCAACCAGATGTGGCCCAAGGACTGAGCGTGGACAGCGACGGGGAGGTGTTTGTTTCAAAACACTCTCTCCCCTCCCTGGTGAGCCACGCAATTGTCAACATGTCGAAGACGTGCCAATGTGGGATAGATTTGTCAAAATGTATTATCCATAATGGAGAATACTTTCGGCTTTTTAAGCCAAGTTATTGGCAACCTCGGGCCAAGGGTGCAGGAGAAAATAGTTAAGCTGGTGCGATCTTGGGCCAAAATCAGCCAAAGACAGACACTCTTCGTTCAGCGCCTCAAAAAGAAGATCGGCAAAGTCTCGGCAGGGAAGACGGACCAGATTGTCGAAGTTTTGAACGAACTTATGGGCGGGCCGGGGGGATTTATTTTTGATTGAGGTCGATCTTGAGCAGGTTGGCCAGTTCGTCGACGCGTTGGGCGAAGAGTTGGAGGGCGGCCTCGACGGGGGTGGGCGAGGTCATGTCGACGCCGGCGAGTTTCAAGGTGTCGATGGGATCTTGCCGGCCGCCGGATTGGAGGAAGGCGAGGTAGCGGGAGGGGTCGCCGGTTTCGAGCACTTGGCGGGACAAGGCGATGGCAGCGCTCATGCCCGTGGCGTATTGGTAGACGTAGAACGCGCTGTAGAAATGCGGGATGCGCAGGCACTCAAGGTCGAGTTGCGGGTCGAGGGTGAAGTCGGGCCCGAAATAGGTGACCAGTAGTTCGTGGTAAATCGTGGTCAGGGTATCGAGGGTCAGGGCTTCCCCGGCCTCCTGGCGCTGGTGGATGATTTTCTCGAACTCGGCGAACATGGTCTGGCGGTAGATGGTGCCGCGGAGGTCGTCGATCTGGCGGTTGAGGAGATACGCTTTCATCGGCAGATCGTCCGTCTGGGTGAGGAGGTGGTGGGTGAGGAGTTCCTCGTTGAAGGTGGAAGCAACTTCGGCGAGGAAGATGGGATAATGGTGGTCCTGGAAGGTCTGGTCGCGTTGCGCATACCAAGTGTGCATGGAGTGGCCGGCCTCGTGCGCGAGGGTGAACATGTCGGCGAAGACATCCGGTTTGTAATTCATGAGGATGTAAGGTGGACAGCCGTAGCACCCGCTGGAAAAGGCGCCACTGCGCTTGCCTTTCGATTCGTAGCGGTCGCACCAGCGGCCGCGCAGTCCAGCCTCCAATTCGCGCGTGTATTCCGCGCCGAGCGGTGCGGTGGCGGCGATGGTGCGGTCGATGGCTTGGTCGAAGGTAAGGTGTGTGGTGATTTGCGGGACGAGGGGGACGTAAGTGTCGTAGTGGTGGACTTCCTCGAGGCCGAGGGCGCGGCGGCGGAGCTCGTAGTAGCGGTGGAGGGGCGTGAGGTTGGCGCGGACGGTCGAGATGAGGTTGGTGTAAACCTCGATCGGGATGTTGTGGCGGAAGAGGGCGGCCTTGAGGGCGGACGGGTAGCGGCGGGCCTTGGCTTGGAAGACGTCGGTGCGGACCGAGTTGGCCAGGGTGCTGGCCAGGGTGAATTTGTGGTCGGTGAATTCCTCGTAGAATTGTTGGAAAGCGCGGCGGCGAAGGTCGTGGTCGGGTTTGACCAGGAAGGAACTGAAGCTGCTTTGGCTCAACTCGACTTGGCGGCCGGCGCGGTCGGTGATCAGACCGAACTTGAGGTCGACATTGGTCAGTTGGGAGAAAGTGTCCTCGTGTCCGGCCAGTGGTTGCGAACTCATGGCGAGGAGTCGTTCCTCGTTTTCGTTGAGCGTGTGCGGTTGGAAGCGGCGGAGACGTTCGAGGACACGGCGCCAGGGAGCAAGCGCGGGAGCGGAGGCGAGGGAGGCGAATGGGGCGTCCGGGATGGCCATCAACTCGGGGTTGAGGAAGGAACATTGCTCCACGATGTCGGTGTGGAGATTTTGTAGGCGGGCTTCGCGTTCGAGAAAGACGGGGTCGGAGGCATTTTCGCTGACCCGCAAGCTGGCGTAGGTGGCGAGGCGTTCGAGGGGCTGGTCGATGCTTTTTTCGAATTCGAGGGCGGCAAGGAGGCTGGCGGGAGATTCGGCGAGCCGTCCGCGGAATTGCCTGATTTGCGGGTAATGTTTTTGGAGTGCGGTAAATTCGGCCTCCCAAGCAGTGTCACCGGGGTAGAGGGGCGAGAGATCCCAGCGGTCGGACTCGGGGATTTCATGGCGGGTCGGGACGCGCGAGACGGAAGCGGCGTCGGTGGAACGGAACAACATGATGGTGGATATTGGGCGGGTCAGAATTCGGAGCAATTGAAAACGATGCGGTAGCCGCAGGTGGCGCTGCGGCAGACCACTTTGCATTTTTCGGAAAGGAGGACGGCTCCGCAGACCGGGCAGACGGTGTCCGGGTTGTCGTTCGGCGAGGTTGCCGGGGCGACGATGGCGCGCAAAGCAGCGGAGAGGGTGCGAACGACCTCGGGGTCGTGTGCCGCAGAGAGGCTGATGCGCAAGCGTGAGGTGCCGGCGGGCACAGTGGGCGGGCGGATGGCAGGGACGTGGAAACCGAGTTGCGCCATTCGCCGGGCGGTTTGGAGGGTTTCTTCTTCTCCACCGATGATGACCCGATGGATGGCGGCGGGCGGGGCGGGGTCGAGGAGAGCCGCGAGTTCGCGCAGCCTGGCCCGCCCTCGATCACCTTCGGGGCTGGCGCAGAGGTCGAGAGCGGCCGCGGCGGCGGCGGCGTTGGCCGCCGGCGGAGCGGTGGAGAAAATGAAGCTGCGGGCGCGGTTGACGAGGAGGTCGATCAGGGCGCGTGATCCCGCGATGTAGCCGCCGGAGCTGCCGAGGGCTTTGCCGAGCGTGCCCATTTGCACTTCGATGCGGTGGGCCAACCCGAGTTGATCGGCCAGTCCGCGACCGCCCCGCCCGAGGACGCCGACCGCATGGGCCTCATCGAGGAGAAGAACGGCGCCGTATTGGTCTTTGAGTTCAACAACATCGCGGAGCGGGGCAAGGTCGCCATCCATGCTGAAGACGGATTCGGTGACGATGAAGACGCGGGCCCGCGCGTATTTCTGGCGCGCCCATTGGAGGTGGTGTTCGAGGTGGGTGGGATCGTTGTGATGGAATGGACGGATCGTGGCGCCGCTGAGACGGGCGCCGTCGACCAGACAGGCGTGGGCAAGTTTGTCCAGGAGGATGACGTCGTCCTTGGTGGCAAGCGCCTGAAGGGCGCCGGTGCTGGAGGCGTAGCCGCTGCCGAAGACGAGGGCGGCAGCGGTGTTTTTGAAAGCGGCGATTTTTTCTTCGAACTCGCGGTGGGGACGTTGGGTGCCGGTAACGAGGCGGGAGGACCCGGCGCCGGCGCCAAAGTCTCGGGTTGCTTCGAGCGCGGCGGCGACCACTTGGGGGTGCGCGGCGAGGCCGAGGTAGTCGTTGGAGGCGAAATTGTGCAACGTCTGGCCGCCGAAGCCGACGAGCGGACCGGTGGCCAGGTCCGAAACGCTGAGACGGCGACGGAGGTGCCGGGCTTCGAGACTGGCGAGGGTCGTTTGCAGGTGATCTTGGAACATCGGGTGGCGGGGATTCTTCATGGCCAAGAGCGCACAGTCCACCGGGGAGAGAGTCGGTGGGTGGTCGGGCTCGGTAGGAAGGGATCGACCACGATGATAGCCCCGCTGGCGGTTCTGCGGAATAATTTTGCGCGGATTCCCCTGCGGAGGAAGAGGGGTGAATAGCTTGATATCGCGAGACGGGCGACGGAAATTGCGCATCGGGTAGCATGGCAGGGCAGTGCATCTTCTGTCGGTGTCCGGGGCCGGTTTCTGTGATGCAGAGCAACGGGGAAGAGTTGATTGGCAGCGGTCGGGCGGGCAACTTGGGAGCATGCTACACCTGCCTGACCCGGTGCACCCGTTTGCGGTGCATTTCCCGATGGCGTTTCTCCTACTCGGGATGGTGGCTCTTGTTTTGTCGCTCTTGTGGCCCAACCGCTACGTGGTGCGTCTGGCTTTTCTCATGATGGTGCTGGGCGCGTTGGGTGCCACTTGGGCCCACCGCACGGGGACGGATGAAGCGGCGGCTGTTCGTTACGTCGGCGAGTCGACGGCTGCGGCGGTGCAGGAGCACAAGAGCACTTCGGATTTGATGCTCGTCGCTTCATGGATCGCGGCGGTCTCGGCCGGGACGGTCTTTTTCACCAATCTCATCCCGGGGTTGTCCCTGCTGGCCCGCTTGGTCGCGGTGGCCTCGTGCTTGTTTTTGCTCTGGACGATGCAGACCTCGCACCACACGGGAGTGGTGCTCACCCACACGCACTTTTTCGGTCCGAATGCGCCGAAACCTGTACCGGGAACGGAAGAGGTGATCCGCCTGAAGGTCGAGTGACCTCGGGAAAGGTCCCACCGGGTCCCCGCTCCGGGGGACGGCGAAGTTTGTTCAGTCTGGCCGGGGTAATCCTTGTTTTTGCGCGTTTCCTTGCGGGGCGCGAATGGGTAGAAATGGGGGATGGATAAAGTCAAAGCGGCCGTAGTCGGCGCCAGCGGTTACTCGGGCGAGGAACTGGTCGCGTTGCTCGCGCGGCATCCGCGGGTGGAAATTGTCGCGGTGACGTCGCGGCAATCGGCCGGGGAGACGATGGCACAGGTCTTTCCGCGCACCGCAGGATCGGTCGTTGCGGGATTGCAATTTATCGAGCCGTCGATTGGGGCGCTGGAAAAATCCGGTGCCGCAACCATCTTTCTCGCGCTGCCGCACGGTTTGGCCGCGGAGTTTGCCGGGCCCTTGCGAAAAGCCGGACGGCAGGTGATCGATTTGAGCGCGGATTTCCGGCTCAAATCAGCTGAGGTCTTTGCCGAGTTTTATGGCCAGGCACATCCTGCGCCTGAACTTTTGGCGGAGTCGGTCTATGCCCTGCCCGAAATTTTGCAAGGTGACGCGCTGAAGGGTGCCGGGCTCATCGCCTGTCCCGGCTGCTATCCGACCAGCATTCTCGTGCCGGTCATTCCTCTCCTGCGGCGGGGTTTGATTGATCCGGCAAGCATTGTGATCAACAGCCAGAGCGGGACGAGCGGTGCGGGGCGCAAAGCGGACGCCGCGCTTCTCTTTGCCGAGTGCAATGAAAGTCTCCGGGCTTATGGTGCGCCCAAGCACCGGCATCTTTCGGAGATCGAGCAGGAGCTTTCGGCCGCGGCAGGATGCACGGTGACGGTCACCTTCACGCCGCATCTTGTTCCGGTGACCAGAGGGATGATTTCCACCATCGTGGCCACTCCGCTGGGCGACGCCGACGCCGGACTGGTCGAATCGGTGTGGCGCGAGGCCTACCACGGGCGGCCGTTCGTGCGCGTCGTGTCGCCCTTGCCCGATTCGAAGCATGTCACGAATACAAATTTCATCGATATTGCCGTGCGCGAGGACAAGCGGACGGGTCGTCTGATCCTTTTCAGCGCCCTCGACAATCTCGGCAAAGGCGCCGCGTGGCAGGCGGTGCAGGCCTTCAATCTTGCGCAAGGCTGGGACGAAACATTGGGATTGTCATGAGCAAGTTGAAAACGATCAAAGGCGGGGTCACGGCTGCGAAAGGTTTCCGTGCCGCCTCGGTTTTCGCGGGGATCAAGCCTTCCAACAAAAGCCGCGCCGATCTGGCACTGGTGGCGTCCGAAGTGCCCGCCGTGGCGGCCGGAGTGTTCACCACCAATCGGGTCAAGGCGGCGCCGGTGCGTGTTTCGCGCGCCCATTTGCGCGCGCCGCAGACCTGTGCCGTATTGCTTAACAGCGGAAACGCCAATGCTTGCACCGGTCCTGACGGTATCGCGGCAGCCAAGTCGCTCGCCGCGAGCCTGGCCGACGTGCTCGACTGCGGCGTGCGGCGCGTGTTGGTTTGCTCGACCGGACGTATCGGCGTGCCTTTGCCCGTGGGAAAAATGGCGGATAAGCTCCCGGAGTTGGCCGCGCGCTTGTCGGCTGAGGGCGGTGGGGATGCGGCCGAGGCCATCATGACGAGCGATACCTTTGCCAAGGAGTTCGCCGTCGAGGTACGTGCCCCCGGCGGTGCGTTCCGGATCGGCGGCATGGCCAAAGGGGCGGGGATGATCGACCCGAACATGGCGACCATGCTCTGCCTGGTGACCACCGACGCGAAAATTTCCAAGGGCACGCTGCAAAACGCCTTGCATTCGGCCGTGGAGCGCAGCTTCAACCGCATCACGGTGGACGGCGATATGAGCACGAACGACACCGTGCTGGTGCTGGCCAATGGCGCGGCGGGCGGCGCGCCGATCAAGAGCGTCTCGCCCGAGCATGCCCTTTTCACCGAGGCGCTCAATGAAGTCTGCACCCGGTTGGCTTTCATGATCGTGCGTGATGGCGAGGGTGTTTCGAAATTCGTCACCGTGCAGGTGCGCGGGGCCTCCAGCCTGCAGGCGGCGCGCAAGGTGGCCGAGGCGGTGGCCAATTCCACTTTGGTCAAATGCGCTTGGGCGGGGAACGACCCGAATTGGGGGCGTATCCTTGATGCCGCCGGCTACTGTGGCGTGCAGATCCGGGAGGAATTGGTCGATATTTACTACGACGGCGTCGCGGCGGTGCGCGGGGGAATGGCGGCGTCCACGCCGAAGGAAAAGCTGGTCAAGGCGGTCTCCGGCGACAAGTTCACCGTGACGATCGACCTGCACCAAGGCAAAGCCTTCTACACGGTTTACACGACCGACCTGACCGAGAAATACGTCGAACTCAACTTGAGCGAATAGGATGAGCCTCTCCGATGCCAGTCTCCGGGCCGCGACGCTGATCGAGGCTTTGCCGTATTTGCAAAAGTTCCGCGGGCAAACTTTCGTCATCAAATACGGCGGCAGTGCGATGGAAAGTGTCGAGGCCGTCGAGCGGTTGTTGCGTGACGTTGTTTTTCTCGAGGCCGTGGGGGTTAATCCGGTGCTGGTGCACGGCGGTGGCAAGGCGATCAGCGCACGCATGCGCGAAGCAGGGCTCACCGCGCGGTTCGTCAACGGGTTGCGGGTCACGGACGCCGACTCGATCCGTATCGTTGAAGAGGTGCTGGACCTCGAGGTGAACCCCCGGTTGGTTGAAACGATGAAGCTATTCGGCGGCCATGCCATCGGATTTTCGGGGCGCGATGTGTTGCGCGCGGAAAAGCTGCCCGCGGTCGACGATGGAAAGGGCGGGGCGGAGGACATCGGCTTTGTCGGCCGGGTCACGGGGGTGGAAAAGGCGGAGATCGAAAAAGTTCTTCGCGAGGAGGGTGTGCCCGTCATTTCCCCGGTGGCGCGCGGCGCTGACGGGCTCACTTACAACATCAATGCCGACGAGGCTGCGGCTGCCATTGCGGGCGCCTTGCGCGCGGCAAAGCTAGTCTTTCTCAGCGACGTGCCCGGGATCATGCGCGACAGGGAGGACCCCGGTTCGCTTATCCCCAGCGTGCGTGCCGGCCAGGTGGACGCGCTCATCCGCCAGAAGGTGCTCGAAGGCGGCATGATTCCCAAAGTGCGGGGGGCGGTGGCCGCCTTGCGGGACGGAGTGGGCAAGACGCATATGATTGACGGACGGTTGTCGCATGCTTTGCTCTTGGAGATGTTCAACGATGAAGCAATCGGCACTGAAATTGTGGCTTAACTTGGTTTTCTGTGTGGCGTGCGCCCTTACGGCGCAGGCAGAATTCCGCGGTGCCTGGATTTCAACCGTGCACAACCTCGACTGGCCTTCGAAAAAAGGCCTGTCCGCCGCGGAACAAAAAGCGGAACTCGTCCGCATTCTCGACTCGGCCGAGTCTCTCGGACTAACCGATATTTTTTTCCAAGTGCGCCCCGAAGGCGACGCCCTTTACCGCTCGTCGCTCGAGCCGTGGAGTCGCTTTCTATCCGGAACCCAAGGCCAGGACCCCGGTTATGACCCGCTTGCTTTCTGCCTCAGCGAGGCGCGGAAACGCGATATCCGCGTGCATGCCTGGCTCAATCCGTATCGCGCCTCGGTCAAAGCCGGGGCACCGCTCGCTTCGAATCATATGGCACGTCGCTACAAATCGTATGCCTACAAAGTCGGTTCGGTCGTTTGCATGGACCCCGGGGCCCGCGAAGTGCAGGACCACGTGGTCAAAGTGGTCGCTGACCTGGCCCGCCGTTATGCGGTGGCCGGCATCCATTTCGACGACTATTTTTATCCCTATCCTTCGGTCGGAAAGTTGCCGGACGGCAAAACTTACCAACGTTATCGCTCGGGAGGCGGGGATTTGTCGCTCGGAGATTGGCGCCGGGACAACGTGAACCGCCTCATTGCGCGGTCCTCCCAAGCGGCGAAGGAAGCGCGTCCGGGTATCGTTTTCGGGGTGAGTCCTTTCGGCATCTACACCAAAGGCCAGCCATCCACGGTCAAAGCCGGGCTCGACCAATTCAACGAGATTTATGCCGATCCGTTGAAGTGGATGCGCAGCGGTTGGGTCGACTACATCGCGCCGCAACTTTACTGGAAGGACCAATCCGACCAGTGTTTCACCGAGTTGCTCAAGTGGTGGCGCAGCCCTTCGGTCAATCCGCGGGGCGTGCCAGTCTACCCCGGCATCGCCGCCTACCGCATGAGCGAGCAGGGTTGGCCCGCGCAGGAGATTGTCCGGCAAGTGGCTTTGTCCCGCACGGTAGGGTCTGGTCCCTCCGGCCATGTCTTCTTCCGCATGGCGAATTTGGTCAACAACACCAAGGGAGTGTCGACCATGCTGAAAAAAGCCGGCTACTGAGGCAGAAGCAGGGCGCGCGCCACGGCGAGAAGCTTTTCCGGCGCGGAGAGGCGGTAACGTTTGGTGGTCACTCGTAAATTGTCGCGCCGCATTTTACCGAGCAGGGCACGGTAAATCGAGGCCATGATGCGGGCAGGAAGAAGGCTGCGCGCATCGGCGGAAGGCTGAAGGCGCGCGGCCTTGCCGAAAAGTTGCCCTGTTTCGGCGGCGAACGTCGCGAGATATGGGCCCGCGCCGGAGGGAAACAACGCGGGGTTCACCCCGGCGCCGGCCAGCTCGTCCAGCGGGTAATAAATGCGCCCGCGGCGGAGATCCGCGGCGGTGTCACGCAGGATATTGGTGTATTGCAACGCGCGCCCCAAGGTCTCCGCATAATCCGCCGCGCGGCGGGGGTCCGCGCCGAAAATCGGCAGGCAAATTTGTCCCACCGTTCCGGCCACCCGGTGGCAATAGAGGTCGAGTTCGGGCCGCGTGGCCATGCGCACTTGCGGGGCGAGGTCGGTGGCCGTGCCGTCGAGCAACTCGAGGAAGAGGTTCCGGTCGAGGTTGCGGCGCCGGATCAATGAGGCGAGGTTGCCCGGCAACCCCGGCAAGTCCGCCGCGCGGAAACCCGCGCGCCAAGCCTCGAGTGCTTCCTTGCGGAACGCGGGCGGATGCGGCCCGCGGTCGGCCATATCGTCGACCACGCGGCAGAACGCATAAAATGTTTCGAGGTCATGGCGGCGGCCGGTGGGCAACAAGCGGAAAGCCGGCACGAAGCTCGACTTGCTGGCCCGGACGATGGCCGGGGCGTCGAGGTTTCCGGGCGGAAGGAGTGGATTCATGCGCCTTCAAGGCGTCCGCCGGTCATCTGGAGTGTGCGGTCGGCGGCCCGCGAGGCCGGTCCGTCGGGCCTGGCACCCCAGACCACGGTGAGGCCGAGTTCGTCCACGGCGCGGCGGGCGAGGGGAACGAGAAGTTCCTCGGCGGCGGGCGATTCGGCCAGGAGCAGTTGTGGGCGGTGGATGATGGCACGGGCAAAGGCGGCAACAGCCTGACTTTCGGGGGCAAGATCACCGACCCGCTGCTCGGCCTCCTCCTCCAGATGGCAAAACCTCAGCGCGGACAAGGTGCGCTCGGCTTGTTCGGCTTCGGTCGTGCCGCCGGCCTTGAGAACAGGGAAGGCGATGTTTTCCAAAACGCTCAAGGAGGGAAGAAGGGCGCAGGCCGGGAAAAGAAATCCGATATGTCGCAGGCGCAGTGCATCGCGGGCGGGAGCCGGCAATTCCGTGGTATTGGTCCCGCTGAGCCAAACTTCGCCGGTGTCGGGTTGCTCGAGGAGTCCGAGCACATGGAGCAGGAGGTTCTTCCCGCAGCCCTCCGAACCGCTGATGGCATAAAAATGGCCGGAGTCGAAAACGGCGTTGGCGCCACGAACATACGAATCGCCTTCACGCCAGAGCGGCCGGACGCAGTGCAGTTCGCGGCAATGGAGCAGGGGGGCTTTCATCGCACGGCACCGCATCCTGCATCGGCCTGGCCCGGAATGCAGGAAGAATCTGTTGCCGTGCGGGCGGCGGGGCGGCACCCTCGTGGTTCATGACGGTGGCCAACCAAATAACGCTCGTGCGCATCATGCTCATTCCGGTGTTCGTCATTTTCGCCATTTATTATTCGGCGGGCGTCCGCGCCGGGGCGGGCGAGGAATCTCTGCGCTGGGCCGCCGTCGCCGTGTTTGTCCTTGCCGCGGCGAGCGACGGCCTCGACGGATGGGTTGCGCGCCGCTTCAGCCAGCGAAGTGCTTTGGGTGTGGTGCTCGATCCCATCGCTGACAAAGGCCTCCTGCTCACCGCCATCATCACCTTGAGCCTCTATCCGTGGCCGGTGAGCCTGCCGCTTTGGTTCCCCGTGCTCGTCATCGCCCGCGATGTGGTGATTCTCGTCGGCTGCGGACTGCTCAAATTTTTCACCGGTGATATCGAAGTGCGACCGAGCATTTACGGGAAAATGGCCACCGCCCTGCAGATGGCCGCTGTGGCCTGGGTTCTCCTGCAGATTCCCGCGCAGCAGTGGGTTGTTTGGGCGGCGGGCTTCTTCACGTTGCTCAGCGGCTTCGGCTACATGTGGCGCGGCCTGCGCGCCATGGAAGGGGCGGCGCAAGCGGAATGAAAAAAGTTGTTCTCGTGGGCCGTCCGAATGTCGGCAAATCTGCCCTTTTTAACCGCTTGGCCGGGCGGCGCATTTCCATCGTGCACGATCAACCTGGGGTGACGCGTGACAGCATTGAGGCGGTCTGCAAATTCGGCCCATCCCCCTTTGCCATCGTCGACACCGGCGGCATTGGATCCTCGCCGGACCCGGATTTCGCCGAGGCCACGCACCGCGCGGCCGATCATGCTTTGGAAGGTGCCGATGTCGTGCTTTTTGTGGTCGATGGACAGGACGGACTTATCCCGCTCGACAACGAGTTGGCCGCGAAGCTGCGCCGCGCCTCGTGCCCGGTTGTGTTGGTGGTCAACAAAATCGACGATCCGAAACACGAGGACCGCGAGGCGGAGTTCGAGCGTCTCGGCTTTCCGCGCTTGGTCGGGGTCAGTGCGGTGCATGGTCGCGGCACCAGTGACCTGATTTCGGCCGTCGGCGAGGCCTTCGGGGCGGCCGAGGAGAAAGTCGAAGCTCCGGAGGTCAAGATCCCCCCCCGCATTGTCATCATCGGTCGTCCGAATGTCGGTAAATCTTCGCTGACCAACGCGCTACTCGGAAGCGCGCGGGCCATCGTGAGCGAAATCGCCGGCACGACCCGCGATGCCCTCGAGGTGCCCTGCGAGTTGGGCGGGCACAACTACCTCCTGCTCGACACGGCGGGGATCCGTCACCGTTCCAAGCACAACACCTCGGTCGAAGTCTTCAGCGTCATGCGCTCCGAGGAGGCGATTCGCATGGCCGACGTTTGCGTGCTGGTCGTCGACGCCCAGGTCGGCGTGACCGAGCAGGACAAGCGCATCGCCGGGTTGGTGCAAAAAGCGCGAAAAGCTGTGGTTATCGCGGTGAACAAGTCCGACCTCATTCCGGAGGAAGACCAAAAGCGCGACGGACTCAAAGAGCAGTTGGCCACCTGGCAAGCTCAGCTTTTTTTCCTGCCCTATGCCCCGATGGTCCTGCTCTCGGCCAAGACCGGTGACAATTTGAAGCGTCTCGGGACCACCCTGGAAAAAGTTCGTCAGCACGCCACCCGCCGTCTCGGCACGGGCGAATTGAATCGCGTGATCCGCGATGCCATGGATCTCCACCCGCCCCCCTTGAAAGGCACGCGCCGCCTGAAGGTCTTCTACGCGACACAACTGGAGGAAACGCAGCCGCGTCCATTTGCTCCGGTCAAATTTCTCCTCTTCGTCAATGCCCCGGGCTTGCTTACGCCGAGCTACGAAACGTATCTCTCCGCCCACTTGCGCCGCTTCCGCGAATATCCGGGCCTGCCGCTCATCCTTGATTTACGCGCCCGCCCGGAATCGGAAAAACGCCTGCGCACCCGCGGCGGGAAACGTCCGGCCAAACGTGCCTCGGCCAAGCGGCGCTGAATGGCGTCCAGCGGAGTTGGCACGGACGTTGCTTTTTGTGACTTCGGAGGCTGAGTTTTCCTTTGCCCCTAACCTGAAAACCCTTAAATTAAACGATCCGTCCGACTTAAACCGGCTAAGCCCATGAAAAGACCCGCACGCCAAGGCCTTTACGACCCGCAATTCGAGCACGAATCCTGCGGGGTGGGCTTTGTGGCCAACATGAAGGGGGTCAAGTCGCACCAAATCGTCGAGCAGGGCCTGCAAATTCTGGTCAATTTGGAGCATCGTGGGGCTTGCGGGTTCGAGGAGAACACCGGCGATGGAGCCGGCATCCTTCTGCAGATGCCGGACAAGTTTCTTCAGGCGGTGGCCAAGGAAGGGAACATCGACCTCCCGGTTGCCGGTCATTACGGCGTGGCCATGGTTTTTCTTCCGCCCGATAAGCAGCTCCGCCAAAAAATAGAGGAACGCTTCGAACAGGTGGTCCGGGCCGAAGGGCAAAAATTTCTCGGCTGGCGCACCGTGCCGACCGACAACTCGACCCTGGGCGAGACGGCCAAGTCGGAGGAGCCGGTAGTCCGCATGGCTATTGTCGGACGCAACCGTGCGATCAAAGACGAACTCGCTTTCGAGCGGAAACTTTACGTCATCCGTCACCGCCTCTTCACCGAAGTCCGCTACGCCGGCGCCCCCGGCGGCAGCTTCTTTTACATTCCGAGCTTCTCCTCCCGCACCATCGTTTTCAAAGGCATGTTGACCACGGCGCAGGTCGCGGAATTTTATCCCGACCTTTCCGATCCCCGCATGGAAAGCGCGCTGGCGCTGGTCCACTCGCGTTTCAGCACGAACACCTTCCCGAGTTGGGATCGTGCGCACCCTTATCGTTTTGTGGCGCACAATGGCGAGATCAACACCCTGCGCGGCAACGTCAACTGGATGCACGCCCGTGAGTCGCAGTTTGCCTCGCCGCTTTTCGGCGAGGACATGGACCAACTCAAGCCGGTGGTCCACCCAGACGGCAGCGACTCGGCCATGTTCGACAATTGCTTTGAATTTCTCGTCCTTTCCGGCCGCTCTTTGGCCCACGCTGCCGTTATGATGATCCCCGAGCCGTGGGCCAAACACGGCACCATGCCGCAGGACAATAAAGACTTTTACGAATACCATTCCTGTCTCATGGAGCCTTGGGATGGTCCTGCTGCAGTCGCTTTCACCGACGGAACGCAGATTGGCGCCGTCCTCGACCGCAACGGGCTGCGTCCGTGCCGCTATTACGTAACCAAAGACGATCTGGTCGTCATGGCTTCCGAGGTCGGAGTGCTCGACATCGAGCCCGAACGTGTCGCGCACAAGGGCCGCCTGCAACCGGGCCGCATTTTCCTGGTCGACACGAAAGAAGGTCGCATTATTGCCGACGAAGAAATCAAGTCCTCGCTGGCCAAGGAGCACCCTTATGGTGCGTGGCTCAAAGATAACTTGGTCAAATTGGAAGACTTGCCGGCCGGGGGGGAACCGGCCCATCCGGACCACGACACGGTGACCACGCGCCAGTTCGCCTTCGGTTACACGCAGGAAGACCTCAACCTGATCATCGCTCCGATGGCCAAGACCGCCGTGGAGCCAATCGGTTCGATGGGCAACGACTCGCCGCTCGCCGCCCTCTCGGACAAGCCCAAGCTCCTTTACAACTACTTCAAGCAACTCTTCGCGCAGGTGACCAATCCGCCGATTGACTCGATCCGTGAAGAAATCGTCACCTCGACGATCACCACGCTTGGCTCGGAGGGCAACCTGCTCGAACCGACGCCGCAAAGCTGCCGCCAGATCCAACTGGGCTCCCCGGTCATCACCAACGAGGAACTGGAAAAGCTCCGCGTCCTCGACCGCCCCGGTTTCAAGTCCGCCACCCTGCCCATCCATTATGAGGTGGCCGGCGGCGGACCCGCCCTCGAAAAGGCGCTGTCCGAACTCTTCGAGTCCGCCGACCGCGCGATCGCCGAAGGGGTCAACATTCTCATTCTCTCCGACCGCGGGGTGAGCGAAGAGCGTGCCGCCATTCCTGCCTTGCTCGCCATGTCCGGCTTGCACCATCACCTCGTGGCCGACGGCACGCGCACGCAGGTCGGCCTCGTTCTCGAGTCCGGCGAGCCTCGCGAAGTCCACCACTTTGCCTTGCTCACCGGTTACGGTGCGGGTGCGGTCAACCCGTATTTGGTCTTTGAATCGATCGAAGACATCATCCGTCGCCAAAATCTCATCGGCATCGACGTGCAAAAAGCGATCAAGCAGTACGTCAAAGCTGCGGCCAAGGGTATCGTCAAGACGATGTCCAAAATGGGCATCTCGACCATCCAGAGCTACCGCGGCGCGCAAATCTTCGAGGCCGTTGGCCTGAACAGCGAAGTGGTCGACACCTATTTCAAGTCGACCGCCTCGAGGATCGAAGGGATTGATCTTGCCGGCATCGCCCGCGAAGTGGAAGAACGCCATCGCCGCGCCTACCCCGGCAGTGACTATCGCGACGAAGTGCTGGACGCAGGCGGGGTTTACAAGTGGCGGCCCGATGGCGAGCACCACGCCTTCAACCCCACGACCATCCACCTTTTGCAACACGCGTGCCGCACGGGTGACATCAAAGCCTTCCGCAAATACACCGACTCGGTTAATGACCAGTCGAAGAAAATCTCCACTTTGCGCGGCCTCATCGATTTCGAATTCCCCAAAAACGGCGGGATTCCCATCGAGAAAGTCGAGTCGATCGAGTCGATCATGAAGCGCTTCAAGACCGGCGCCATGTCCTACGGCTCGATCAGTTCGGAAGCCCACGAGACGCTGGCCATTGCCATGAACCGCATCGGCGGCAAAAGCAACACGGGCGAGGGGGGCGAAGACTCCGAGCGCTTCAAGGTGATGCCCAATGGAGATTCGAAAAACAGTGCGATCAAGCAAGTTGCTTCCGGACGTTTCGGCGTGACCAGCTACTACCTTTCGCAGGCCAAGGAATTGCAGATCAAAATCGTGCAGGGTGCCAAGCCGGGTGAAGGCGGGCAGCTCCCCGGGACCAAAGTGTATCCGTGGATCGCCAAAGTGCGCCACTCCACCCCGGGTGTCGGACTCATCTCGCCGCCGCCGCACCACGATATTTATTCGATCGAGGATCTGGCCGAATTGATTCACGACCTCAAGAATGCCAACCGCCACGCCCGCGTGTCGGTCAAGCTGGTCAGCGAAGTCGGGGTCGGCACCGTCGCCGCCGGGGTGGCCAAGGCCCATGCCGATGTCGTCCTGGTCAGCGGTTACGACGGCGGCACTGGCGCGTCTCCTCTTTCCAGCGTGCAACACGCCGGCATGCCGTGGGAGCTCGGCCTGGCCGAGACGCACCAGACTCTCCTGCTGAACAATCTCCGCAGCCGCATTGTGGTGGAGGTCGATGGACAACTCAAAACCGGCCGCGATGTGGTCATCGGCGCCCTCCTTGGGGCCGAGGAATTCGGCTTTGCCACCGCGCCGCTCGTTGTCATGGGTTGCATCATGATGCGGGCCTGCCACCTCAACACCTGCCCGGTCGGCGTGGCCACCCAGGACCCCGTGCTGCGCAAAAAATTCACCGGCGATGCCGACCATGTGGTCAACTTCATGCGTTTCATCGCCACCGAAGTGCGCGAACTGATGGCCAAACTTGGTTTCCGCAATCTTGATCAAATGGTCGGTCGCGTCGACAAGCTCGTCATGCGCAAAGCCGTCGACCATTGGAAAGCACAGGGGCTCGACTACTCGCGCATTCTTTACGCACCCGAAGTCGGCGACGAAATCGGCCGTTACTGCACGATGAAGCAGGACCACGGCATTGAAAAATCCCTCGACATGACCACCCTGCTCAAAATTTGTGAGCCGGCCATCAAGAAAGGCCGAAAAGTCCACTCACGCCTGCCGATCAGGAACGTCAACCGCGTGGTCGGCACGATCGTCGGCTACGAAATTTCCAAGCTTCACGGGCTGGAGGGACTTCCCGACGATACGATCACGCTCGATTTTGTCGGCTCGGCCGGACAGAGCTTCGGCGCTTTCGCCCCGCGCGGCTTGACCCTCCGCCTCGAGGGCGATGCCAACGACTACGTGGGCAAAGGTTTGAGCGGCGGTAAGATCATCATCCTACCTTCGCCCGAGTCCGATTTTGCCGCGGAAAAGAACATGATCATCGGCAACGTTGCCCTCTACGGCGCGACCGGCGGCGAGGTTTACATCCGCGGGATGGCCGGCGAGCGCTTCTGCGTGCGCAACAGCGGCGCCTGCACGGTGGTTGAAGCGGTGGGCGACCACGGTTGCGAATACATGACCGGCGGCCGGGTAGTCGTGCTCGGTCCGACCGGACGCAACTTCGCCGCTGGCATGTCGGGCGGCATCGCCTACATCCTCGATACGGACGGCACCTTCCATACCAACTGCAACTTGGACATGGTCGACCTTGACCGCGTGGAAAACGCCGAAGAGGTCGCCGAACTGAAGTCGATGATCGAACGGCATGCCCGTCTCACCGGCAGCACCCGCGCCGCCGAAGTGCTCGCCGCATGGGAGGAGACCTTGCCGAAATTCGTCAAGGTTCTGCCGAAAGATTACAAGCGCGTCCTTCTCGCCATGGATCGTGTCATGGCCGCCGGCCTGAGCGGCGACGAGGCAGTGATGGCCGCTTTCGAGGAAAACGCCCGCGACCTCGCCCGGGCGGGAGGCAACTGATTTATGGGCAAGCCGACCGGTTTCAAAGAATTCACCCGCGAGATCCCCGCCGACCGCTCGCCGCTCGAGCGCATCCGCGATTGGGAGGAATTTCATGTCCACACCGCGGAGGAAAAACTCCGCGAGCAGGGTGCGCGCTGCATGGATTGCGGCACGCCGTTTTGCCAGACCGGCATGATTCTCAACGGTGCGGCCAGCGGTTGTCCGATCAACAACCTCATTCCGGAATTCAACGACCTGGTCTACCGCGGTCTCTGGCGCGAAGCCCTCGACCGCCTGCACAAGACGAATAACTTTCCCGAATTCACCGGCCGCGTCTGCCCCGCACCCTGCGAAGGCGCCTGCGTGCTCGGGATCATCGAGCCGCCGGTCACGATCAAAAATATCGAATTTTCCATTATTGAGCGCGGCTTCGAGGAAGGTTGGGTCGTTCCGCATCCTCCGAAAAAGCGCACCGGCAAAAAAGTTGCCGTGGTCGGTTCCGGTCCCTCCGGCCTGGCCTGCGCCGACCAGCTGAACAAAGCGGGTCATCTGGTCACCGTCCTCGAGCGTGCCGATCGCATCGGCGGACTCCTCACTTACGGCATCCCCAACATGAAGTTGGACAAGGACGACATCGTGCAGCGCCGGGTTGATATCCTCGCGGCGGAAGGCATCGAGTTCGTGACCAACGCCGATGTCGGACAAAGCTATCCCGTGGAAAAGCTCCGCGAGGATTTCGATGCTGTTGTGCTTTGCTGCGGTGCCACCCAAGCGCGCGATCTCACTATCGAAGGACGCGAACTTGACGGCATATACCCGGCCATGGAGTTCCTCAGCACGAACACCAAGTGTCTCCTCGACGGGACGGAAGTTCCGGCGCATCTCTCGGCCAAGGACCGCCATGTCGTGGTCATTGGCGGTGGCGACACCGGTACCGATTGTGTCGGCACGTCGATCCGCCACGGCTGCAAGAGCGTGGTCCAATTGGAAATCCTGCCCAAGCCGCCGGCCACCCGCGCGCCGAACAACCCGTGGCCCGAATGGCCGAAAATTTACCGCATGGACTACGGGCAGGAAGAAGCTGCCGCGCTCTACGGTGCCGACCCGCGGGTCTATTGCACCACGACGAAAAAGTTTGTCGGCGATGCGAACGGCCGGGTCAACGAATTGCACACCGTGCAGATCGAGTGGAAGCTCGACCCCCAGGGCCGTTACTCCCCGGTAGACGTGGCGGGCACGGAAAAAGTGATCCCCGGGCAACTCGTCCTCCTTGCCATGGGCTTCCTCGGACCCGAGAAGCCCCTGGTGGAAAAGCTCGGTCTCGCCATCGACGACCGCAGCAATGTGAAAGCCGACTACGGCAAGTTCTCCACCAGCGTGGGCGGAGTCTTTGCGGCCGGTGACATGCGCCGCGGTCAGAGCCTTGTCGTCTGGGCGATCAACGAAGGCCGTGCCGCGGCCCGCGAATGCGACCGCTTTTTGATGGGCGTGAGCAACCTGCCCTGACCCTGCGGGTTCATTCCTCCAACTCGTCGGTATCGCCACCCTTGCGGGGAGGGCACCATCCGCCGGCTCCTTGCGCTCGGCACAGCCACGGCTACCCCGCCGGAGGCCAACCCGAGTTTCTCGCCCTGCGTGACGAGGTCGCCGCCCCCGGCGAAAAGAAAATGCCTCCTGCGGCAAGGTCCGTGAGCCACCGCGCTCAGCCGGAAGACGGGCAACGTGTTTCGTTCCAGCGGCAAAGCGGAGGTCAGGGTCAGCACGCGGGTGGAAGGATGACAGGACGCCCCCCGACCCGACAATGGCAACCCGGGACTTCGTCCTTGCCAGGTCCTCGGTATCCAGCCCAAATTTCAGTCATGAGATTTGTCCTCCTTTTTCTTCTCATCATTGTCACCCCGGGTCTGGCCCAAGACGCGGTGGACGTGGTCACCGCGGGTTCTCCGCGAAAAATCACGGCGATGGAAAAATGGGGACTGACTATGGAGCAGTATTTGCTCATCGACCCTTCGCGCCGACCCAGCGGCAACACTTTCAAATATTGGCGCGCCCGAGGCCGCGGACCCTACGGTAACTTGGTCGAGCGCATCCCCGGCGGACCTCGCCGGCCGGTCAACCCCTGATCCCCACGCACCGATGTGCCCCGCCCTCCTCCGTCTCTTGTTGCTCTGCGCCGCTCCCGCCCTTGGCGGTTGCGCCGGCTTCACGTTCTGAATTGTCCGTTGATGAGGCCAGCTCTTCGGGCGGCGCTTGGTTTGTCGGTCGTCTTATCGTTCGCCGCCTGCGACCGTCCGCCGGAACCAGCGCCTCCGCCGGCCCCGCCTACCGCTTCCGACGCGGCCCGGCGATTTTTTCAGGGCTACCGCGGCGACTACCGCCAGGCCGACCCGGCCCTTCTCTCCCGAGCTCTCGCCGCGGCCCTCCAATCGGCGGCGGAAGGGGAGAAGGAATCGGCGGCGCGAGTCAAAGCGAGCGAGTTCCCGACGGACAAACCTCTCCTGCTGGAAGGCGAAATCTTTGCCGGCCTGTATGAAGGCTTCACCAGTTTCGAAGTCGGTCCTGAGCGCACGGATGGCGGTCTTACTTTCGTGGAGGTCCGCTTCCGCAACGAGCCCTACAATGTCGCCTGGACCGATGAGGTCCTTCTGGTCGACGAAGAGGGTTGGAAGATCGACGACGTGCGCTACTCTGGGAAAAAAGTCGGCTTGCTCGGCTTGCGCGATATTTTGCAGGATTTCGAAAGTTCTTTGGCCGCCGAAGCGTCAACCCCCACCACCCCACTATGAAAGTCACCCGCCCCATCCTCTTCCTTGCCCTCGTTGCCCTGGCCGCCTGCTCGCCCGAGCGCGAGGCCGTTCTTTCCTTGGCCCCAGTCCCCTTCGCCATGAAAACAGCCGAAGGAATCCTCCCTCGCCTGAGCACCGGACCGATCGAAGGCCCGTTCGCCGGGGAGGTGCAAAAAGCCGGAGCCCTGGCCTCCGCCACGGTTTACTACAGCCCGCTTGAACAAGGCGATAAAGTCATCTTCATGACTGCCTACTGGTTTCCCGAGGACCAGTTCGACGTTCTGCAAAATCCGGACTCTCCCCCGCTCTTCGGCTTCGAAGTGCTGCGGCAAGACGGGAAAGTGCTCAGCGTGGCCGGGCCCGTCGACTCCATCTTCGCTCCCGACACGCCCGACGGAAAAAATCTCATCGACCTCTACGGCGCGCTTTACCTGCCGGAGACTTACCGCGCGGTCGAGTAACCACCACTTTTGGCGGGGCAAGGTCATGGCTACTGGGTTGCTTCCATGGCGATTCGGTTGGATTCATGGCGTGCGGGAAGAATAATCCCGGCCCAGGCGCTGGTCCGACAGCTAGGGCAGGGCCTCCCCGGACCTGCCGCGCTTCCGATTGATCCCGTCCTCAACCCCGCATCTCGGCCCACTCCACCATGCGCGCAATCACCTCGCTGCTCAGCAAGGCATGACCGACACCGGGCAGTGTGATCACATCCGCGTCCGGCAAAGCCTCGCGCAGCATTCTCCGTGCTTCGGGTTCCACAATGCGGTCTTCCTCAGCTTCGACAATGAGGACCCGGGCACTGCTCGGAAATCCTGCCAGCATGCCATCGCACCTTCCGAGCAAATCAAGATCCTGTGGAATGTAAAAGAGAACCCAGCGAAGGGAAATGCGGCGAAAACCGCGCAAGACCGGCTTTTGTCGTTGACGCTGCCGGGGGCAGGGGGTATAGCGACCTTTTATGCGACGTCGCGGAGCCATTCTTCACTGGGTGTTGTTCTGTTTCGCCACCGCCGGGACGGACTGGGCGAGGGCCAACACCGCATCGGTCGACGCGTCGTTGGCCGGTTGGCTCGACCAATGGCAGCTCAAAGACCAGCCCGCTCCGGGGCCGGCTTTGGCTAGCGAAGCCTGCGCGCCGACCACTGTGGTCAATGCCATGGTTTATCTGCAGAACCAATACCCGGAAATCTACGGCACTCATCTGGCCGGAACTAACCAGACCAATTGGGCCCAAACGGCGGTTCTTCTCGCAGGACCCAACTATATGAAGACAGACACCAACTTTGGGACGGTGCCCGTCGACAACCTGACGAGCGGTTTGCGGTCTTATCTCTCGGACCGCGGCTTTGCCTCCACCCGGGTCAGCGGAATGCTCCCGCAGGGAACCAACGGCGGCCTTGTGAATGAGTTGATCGGCCCCCTGCCGTCCGACTACGTCGAGGGTCTCCCCACGTTTGATTACTTCGCCACCGCTCTGCGCGGCGGCAGCCCGGTGACCCTCCAGATCCTCTACGAAGGTCAATCCCTCGGCCACAATGTTCTCCTTACCCGGGTCGACTGGACCGGCAGCGGTGCTGGGGCAACCGGGACGATGCAATTCATCGATCCCCTCGACCCCGCGAACTACACCAATGGTTTCCCGGCATCCCTCAAGGTGACCACCGGGACGGTTTCCATCCTGCCCTCCATCTTCTTGACCAACACCAATGGCGTGGTCGACACCTTGAGCAATGTCCTTGCCCTCGACTACCAGCAATACAAGGGAGAGCTGCCTTACGACGGCACCAACTATGAGCAAACGACCGCCCTCATCGGGGGAGCCACTATCATGCAGGTGCCTGAGCCGCGGGTCGTCCCGCTCGTCTTGCTCGCGATCGCGTCAATTATCTGGTTTCGCGTTTGGCGGCGGAACCGGACGGAGGGCTGACGCCTAGCTCAGCGGGGTCCCTGTGGCTCGTCAGGGCAGAATTTCAGACAGCCTGCGTCCCTCCGGGTCGATGATCTCCGCGGCCCGCCACGACTCGACCCAGTCGATCACGTTCGCCATCACGCCGTCGCTGAGCAAGGCATGCCCGACACCCGGCAACGTAATCACGTCCGCCTGCGGTAAGGCCTCGCGCAGCATGGCCCGCGCCTGCGGTTCTACGATACGGTCCTCCTCCGCCTCGACAATAAGCACGCGGGCGCCAAGCGGAAACCCGGCCGGCAAGCGGTGGCATCCGGCGAGCAAGTCGAGATCCTCGCGCAGCCGTGCCCGGTTGGCTTCGTCCAGCGGACCATCCAAGGGCCCCGGCGGGAGCAGGTCGGCCGATTGAGGTTCGGCCACTTTGGCCGTGAAGTTCACCAGCATCTCACGGGCCCGGCCTTCGTCCTCCAAGCTGCCGGCCATCCCCGTCAAAGCAGCCCGTAGGCGGCGGCCTTCGCGCCCCGGGGGAACAAAAGTGGCGAAACTGGCCAGCAGTACCACGGCATCGGCCTGGGCGAGGACGTTGGCCGGAACCATGTGCGGCCCGAGCGAGCGGCCGATGACCAGTCGACGCCCTGTGGTCATCGGTCCGGGCCACGCGGGAACGTGGGGCGGCAGGGCGCCGTAGCCTCGTTCGCCCGCGTGCCAGAGCCATCCCCGAGAGTCCGTCGCCTTTCTCCATGGCTCCCAAGTCCGGGCGTCCCGTCCCCACCCGTGCATGGCGACCACCTGCAGTAGCGGGGGTTGGTTTGCGGTCATTAGGAGGCAGTTTAGAACAAAAGGTGACAAGAGTAGCGAAAGGAAAAACAATGAGCCGGAGAAACGGGGATTCGGGTTTACTGGTCTTGAAATATTCGCCCGGTCCGCCAAGGTCTTCTCATGGCTAATCCCCCGATCCACCCCTACGAAGCTATCCCCAGGGTGGCACCCATCTCCACCGACCAACTGCGGCCTGAGTGGAAGGTAACGCTGGCTCGCATTCCCGGTGCCGGGCTCAAGGGTTCCGGTTTTCCGGGGTATGTGCTCGGGGAGCTGATGCGAAGCCCGGAACTTTTCGGTCCTTTTCTCGAGTGGTGGGTGACGGCTAAGAGCGCCATGGCCTTGAGCAATCGGGAGCAGGAGCTGGTCATCCTGCGTATGGGCCGTCTTTACAGCAGTGATTACGTTTGGAAGCATCATCTTCTCACCGCGCGGGAGTTCGGGGCCAAGCCGGAGGAGATTGCCGCATTGCTCGAGGGTCGTTTCGATGACTTCTCCCCCCGGGAACGGGCCCTTCTCACCCTCGCCGAGGCCATGGTCTGTGACCGCTATGTTTCCTCCGAAATCTGGGAGGCCCACGGTGGCCAACTCAGCCCGCAGGAAATGGTGGATCTGATGAGCCTCGTTTCGCAATACGTGCTCTTTGCCCTGGTCAACAATGTGTTCCAAGTGCCCTTGGAGGCGCCGTTGCGGGATGCTCCCGGACTGGCCCAGGCTTGAGTCGGACCTGAAGGCTCTCTCCCATTTTAGCCGAGGCTGGGGAAGCGCGATTTCGATATCTTTGCCCAGAGTGCCGGTCGCCCCTCTGGTCGAATCAGTTGCAAAGCGGCAGCGAGATTGGCGAAATTGCTCCTCAGCACCAACCCGGCGAGAACAAGCGGAAAATCCCCGAGCCGTGGCTTTCAAGTTTGCCCGATGGTGGGCTATTGCTCTATGACAGCAACGTGAACTGTCTCCTTCCTCCGGTTGTCGGGCTGCTTTTTGCGGCATTCAGCCTTTCCGTCCCTACCGCCGCGCAGGCCGATACGTTTGGCACGAGCGGTAATGAGTTCACCATCGACTTTGTTGATATCGGCAATGCGGGCAATGCGGCTGATACGACCACCTATGGCGCGGTGGCTTACTCCTACCGTCTGGGTGCGCACGAAATTTCGCAGGACGCGATCGACAAAGCCACGGCCAGCGGGATGACTGATGTGACGGCAGGGCCGTGGACCGGCGACCAACCGGCGGCCAGCCTCAATTGGTATGAGGCGGCGGCCTTCGTCAATTTCCTCAACACCATTTCGGGGAAGACGGCGGCTTACGATTTATCATGGAGTGGCACCGCTTGGAGTATGGCGCTTTGGAGCAGCGACCAGGCCTGGACGGCGGGAGGAACCAATCTCTACCGCAACAAGGCTGCCTACTATTTTCTGCCCAGCGAAAACGAGTGGTATAAGGCCGCGTATTACAATCCGGCTGGCTCGGCTTATTTTCCTTACCCGACAGGGAGCAGCACGGCGCCGCTTCCTGTAACCAGCGGGACCCAACCAGACTCCGCGGTTTATCTCCAGCCGACGAACCAGCCTCCCGCGGGGGTGATTGCTGCCGGCGGGTTGAGTCCCTATGGCACGATGGGACAGGGCGGCAATGTGTGGGAGTGGACGGAGACCGCTCTAAGCGGCGACAACAATTCTGCGACCAATGTGCGCACCATCCGCGGTGGCGGTTGGACCAGCCCCGAGGGCCAGTTGAGCTCCTCGTTCCGCAGCAGCAATGGTTTTCCGGACGGCGAACGCACCTTCATCGGCTTCCGTGTCGCCAGTATCCCGGAACCCTCGACCTATGCGCTTCTTTTGGCGACCGGTGTCTTGTGGTGGGTGGCTAGAAAAGCGCGGTTTGGACGCGCCGTGCGCCGGAAGATTCCGCACTGAAGCGAAGCGGGGAAGCATTTGGCCGCCGGGAGGACGGGGAGCCGGAAATGGGCTGAGTTTCACCCGACCCTGGAGCGAGCCGTGTCGAAAATGAGGATCTGAACCGACTCGAGAACGGGCCGGGTTGGCGCGGCAAGCGTATCGCGGGAAAGGAGCGTGTTCCGGATGCGCCGGGCGGAAATGCTCTTGTTGGTCGGGGTGGAGCAGCAGATGGTACCTGGCGATGGATGCGTTTTTTGTCGATCTCGGACGGCGGGTGCGCGAGCGGTGGCAGGCGGCGGATTTTTCCCTCGCCGCTTTCCCCGGCCTCGCGCGGGACGCTCTGGAGGAAAATCCCCCGGCGGCAGAGGTGGACGTCACGGCCCTGACCCGCGCCTTTTTGCGCGAGGATGAGCAAGCTTTTCAAACGGCCTCGGGCTTTGGCCAGCCAGAGTTGGTGGTCTTCGACGACCCGCGGTTTTACATCCAACTGCTCTTCTGGCTGGACGGGACCACGCAGATTCACCAGCACGAGTTCTCCGGGGCCTTTCATGTCCTGGAGGGGTCGAGTCTGCATTCCGAGTTTGCCTTTGCTCACGTGCGGCCAGTGACCGCACATTTTCGGCTGGGGGATTTGCAGCTGACCGGCACCGAATTGCTGGAGACCGGGCGTACCATGCCGATCACCTCCGGGGGGGCCAGCATTCACTCGCTCTTTCACCTCGAAACTCCGTCCATCACGGTGGTGGTGCGCACTCACTCGGATCCGGGGACCGGACCGCAATTCACCTACCTGCCGCCGCATGTCGCGGTGGACCCCTTTTTTTCCGACGCCCTGACCACCCGTCGATTGCAGCTGCTCGACGTGCTCGACCGGACGGGAGCGGAAGACTTTGCCGAGGTGGTCCGTACCATGGTGGCCTCGCTCGATTACGAGCGGGGATTCTTCACTTTGCAAAACTGCCTTGTCGCCCTGCAGGAGCGGGGAGAATGGGAGGAAACGTGGGATGTTTTTGCCAAAAAACACGGAGCGCTCGCCGCTTATGCCGCACCCACCTTGGAAGAAATCGTCTGGCGCGACCGGTTGGTCAGCTTGCGCAGTTCCATCGAGGACCCCGACCATCGTTTCTTTCTGGCCCTCCTGCTCAATGTCCCGCGGACCTCGGATCTTCTGGCTATGGTCGCGCAGCGTTTTCCCGGGAATCCGGTTGATACCGTGCTGGCTTGGGCGGAGGAATTGAGCGAGGCCTCCGATGCAGGCACTTGGATTCTCGACGCAAAGTATCCGGATGAGGAAGCGGACGAGGGCAGTGAGGCTCCGCTCGATCGCTTTCTTGGCACCTTGGCCCGTTGTCTCAAGGGCGACGCCGGGGCAACTGACACCACCCGGCGCGAAGCGCTAGCGCAGTCAAGCCTGCGGGCTTTGGTGGCGTGAGCGCCCAGATGGTTGCTTACCTCGGCCATCATCTCCCACTGCTTCAGCGCACGGCAGACCTCAACGCTCACCTTCAGCACTTCGGGACGAGCACGATCTTTGGCGGCGATGTCCTCAAGCTCGTTCCAGGCATCCTGCGGCATGCCAAGATTGAGGTAGCCCACGGCGGCGTTGAGGCGCTTGAGGATTGGGAGAAGTTCTGGTGAAGGCATGGAGGACATGGCGAGGCGTTAGGCAGCCAGGCCGGTGGCTGTTCGGCAATTGCAGGCGCTTGCTCTGCGGCCACGTCACACCGCTTGCGGTCTTAACGCAAATTAGCTACGCCTCGATAGTGGCGAAGATAATCCAGTTTCCGCTGGAGGTGATGCTTTTGAGAACTTGGCTGATAATTGTCGCGCTTCCCCGGAAGTGAGCGGTGCCTAAGCCGGAACGATGCATTTGAACCACAGCCGGAACGGAGTGAAGACGGCCCTTGGCAAATTACACCGATTTCACAGCGGAGGCTCGGCGACACGGTCCCAAGGCAAATGGTTTCCAAAGGAATGACGATCGATGACCGGCCTCTGGGGCCACTCACCAAATGGTGAGATGTCTGCCCGTAAACCCTCTGTCTCACATCCTTCTGTGATCAGTGCCATCCGTGCTATCCGTGGTTAAACTCTTCTGCATGGGTACAGCTAAGAGGTCATTGGTCCGATGCGGCGAATTGCTATTGATGGCCGAAGAGGATTTTCATTAGGTTGAACTTATGATCCGAGCTTCACATCTTCTTTTGCTTCTCGCCACGCTCTTGCTTGCCGGCGGCTGCCAAAGCAAACAGGAATCATCGGATGTTGCCGTGCCGCTAACGGTGGAGTCGGTTGCCCCTCTCTATGCAGATTACGCCATGGATGCCGCGGATACCGACGACAATGACGCCATCACTGTCGCTGAATGGACCACGGCCGGAGGCACCGAGCGGAGTTTCGCGCGGGTGGATCAAAACCGGAACGGCGTGATCCAACGCCGTGAATTGATCCGTTTTGGTTCGAACCCGCGGTTTTTGGATTTCACCCGGAGCCGCATGGATCTGAACAGGGACAATCGGCTGACCCGCAGGGAATTCCTTTCGCCTTTTGGCGTCAGCCGGCTGACCCGCAGGGATTACCATTCGCCCTTTGGCATCCGCTTGCTAACGCTCGATTTTTAACAGGCCATCAAGTCGAGGCCTCGGGCGCCCTATGTGCTGAGCCTGTTTACGCGCTGGGGGCGCTGGGGCTGGGTCTTGAGTGTTTGGGCGATCGCGGTGGCGTTGTCGCGGCTTTTAGGGGGCTTGGGGGTCAAATCGGGAACAAATGCTTTTCGCAGGTTGCGTCTGGCCTCTCAAGGGAGTCGCCATTTCAACCACGTAGGAACTTGTCAGAACATGGCAAGAGGCGGCATCCTTTGGCCATAAGCGATAACCCCTCCAAACAACCGATCCTCGCCCTCGCGGGAAGAGGGAGGGGAATGGAAAATCGAACGGTTGCAGCCTTGATCCGGGCCAAACCTTCCGCCGCTCTGGCCGAACCCACGAAGTCAGCAGGATTACACAGGGTTGGGGCAAAGCTACGAACTTGGGCCTTTTTTATGGTCTTGGTGATCTTAGTTTTGCCTGTTCTCTATGCCATGAACCCTCTTGCCTCCCATCAGTGGAAAAACCGTCTTCTCGTTGTCACCCTAGAGCGCAGTGACGTGGGGAAGCTGCCCGCCTTGCTGGAAGAGTTTTCCGAGGAAATCAAGGAGAGGGATCTTCGGTTGTTTCCCGTCGGCTTCTCCCTGACCCATCCTTCAGTGGAGAAGATGACCGAGGAGGAGACGCTCTGGCTGACGACGCACCTCCGCCTGCGGCCCGGCACCACGGAACTTCTGCTTCTGGGCAAAGATGGCCAGATCAAAGAACGAATCGACCGAATCGATTTACCTTTGATATTTTCGCAAATCGACCGCATGCCGATGCGCCGGGCAGAAAGGGAGCGCGAGGCTAGGGATTGAGGGATTCAGCACTAATGGACGCATGGTCTGGCGCAAAGCGCGGAGAGTAGAACCAGTAAGGCAGCGCGGGCTTTCACAGAGGGAGAATGCCACATTAGCAACAGGATGACCGGCAGGGACAAGCGGGAGATCTCGGGAATCGGGGGCGGTTTGTGGATTGCCAATGGCGAACTTCCAATTAGTTTTTTGTTGTGAAAGTCCATAGCGCATCCTTCGTCGTCGCGGTGTTGTTTGCCGCATTCACCTTCAGCACCCAACCCTCCGCGCAGGCCGACACCTTCGGCACAAGCGGCAACGAGTTTACCATCGACTTCGTCAACATCAGCAACGCGGGCAACATTGCTGATAGCACCACCTATGGCGCGGTGCCCTACGAATACCGCGCGAGCACTTACGAGATCACGCAGGACGCCATCACCAAGGCGACGGCCAGCGGGATGGCCAATGTCACGGCTGGGGCATGGACGGGAAACCAGCCGGCGGCTACTATCTCGTGGTATGAGGCGGCGGCGTTTGTCAATTTCCTTAATACGAGTTCGGGCAAGACGGCAGCCTACAACCTGACCTACAGCGGCAGTTGGAGTATGGCGCTTTGGAGCAGCGACCAGGCCTGGACGACCGGCGGGACCAATCGCTACCGCAACAAAGATGCCTACTATTTTCTGCCCAGCGAGAACGAGTGGTATAAGGCGGCGTATTACAACGCGGCTGGGACAAACTACTTTCTCTTCCCGTCGGCCGCTTCCGGCGGGGTCAGCGGACTCGGGCCAAGCTTCGGAATGTCGGGCCGCCCAATAGCGGTGGCCAGCGGGACCAATGCGGGCACGGCGGTTTACAATGGGTCTGCCACGATTCCGGCCATAACGAATCCGGCCATAGTGGACAACGCTGGAGGCTTGAGCGCGTATGGAACGATGGGCCAAGGCGGCAATGTGTGGGAGTGGATTGAGAGTGCCTCTGATGGCACAAACAACTCGCCGTCCGAGCAACGCACGGTTCGCGGTGGCAGCTGGGACAGCGGCGAGCGCCACTTGCGCTCCCCGCTCCGGGAAAACGTCGACCCGACGGTCGAGAGGGACTCCTATGGTTTTCGTGTCGCGAGTGTCCCTGAACCCTCGACTTACGTGCTGGTGTTGATGGGAGCAGGAGCGTTGTATCTTTGGAAGCGCCGGAAGAGTTCCCTTTGATCTTTGGCCCTTTGCCCTTTTCCGGCGCCCTATGGATGGCGAAGAGACGGCGGTAGAGCGACGCAAAGTTTGTCATAGCTTTTGCGGGAATCTTCGTTTGGTCGATATGGTCGGGGGTATTGACGATCAACGCTTTACTCTACCCCCTCCGCCGCCCCCTTGCCCTGGGTGGTTGGTCAGCCGGCGGATTGCTTGGGGAGGTCGGTGATGTTGGTGGGGCGGTCGAAGAAGGTGAGGCGCTGGGCGGTCGCTACTTTGTGCGCGTCGTTGAGATGTCCGTAAACCTTGCCGATGAGTATGCCGCCGTCTTGGTGTCCGGCCCACTGCGCGATGGTCATGTAGTCCACGCCGGCCATCACCAACTTACTCACGAAGAGGTGGCGGAAGTCGTGGAAGCCGATGTGCGGCAGCTTGGCCTCGACGCGTGCCTTGTAGAACGCCTGCTTGAAGGTGCGAACCGGCTGGTCCTTTCCGCCGCGCTGCGGGGATGGGAACACGTAGGAGGAATCCGGCTGCCGGCGTGAATGCATGTCGCGCAGGTGCTCCTCCAGCTCGGCCATCATCTGCAGCCGCCGGGCCAGTCCGTTCTTGGAAAGCCCATCGGCGCCGATCGTCAGGATCTTGCCGTCGAGGTCCACGTCCTTCCACTTGATGCGGTAGGCTTCGCGTTCGCGGCAGCCCGTGAGGGCCAGAAAGCGCAGGTAGTCGGCCAATTGGTTGCCGTTCTTGCCGCCGATCTCCGGGTCTCGGCTGGCATCGAGCAGCAGGGCGAATTCTTGGTCAGTCAGCAGTCCGCGCTCGGCCTTCTTCTCAGTTGGCAGGGGTTTGACCCGCGGTAGTTCGGCTAGCTTGCCGCGTTCCTCGCAGAACTTGAGCACCTGCATGAGGGCGAGGACGTAGAGGTTGGCGGTCCGGTTGGTTACCGGCTCCTCGCTGCCGCCGACCTTGCGATCGGCAACTAGATCGTCCCGCACGGCGACGATCTTGGCCTTCGTGATTTCGTCCACCTTCGTGCTTCCAAGCCTTTCCTCCCATGCCTTGAAGTACGTGGTCTCGTTTTTGCGGGTCGCCAGCCGTTTCTTGGTGAAGACCTCCGACGCCTTGTAATCCCGGATGGCTTCGGATAGTTTGGGCGCGTGCCGGACAATTTTCAGTCTCTTTTTGTCACGGTCGGTGATCAAGGCGTTGAGTTCGCCAATGGCCTCGGCCGTGGACGTGGCCTGCAGCCGTTTCTTGATCTGCCGGCCGCTGCGGACGAATTGGGCGTAGAAGATTTCGCCTCGTTTCCAGAGTCCTCGGACCGGCTGCTTGCGTCCGTCGAGGACTCGGATGAACTTGCGGTTGCGGGGGGTGGTTTCGCCGGGTTTCACGGGGTAAGATCATAACCAAAACCATAACATCCGCAAATGCTTTCTCAACAAACAGTCATAACTAGCTTACTAACAGTGGTTTAATTTTTAGCCGGCGTGGCGGAACTGGCAGACGCGACGGACTCAAAATCCGTTTCCCGCAAGGGAGTGTGGGTTCGACCCCCTCCGCCGGCAAATTTTCACGGTGAAACTTTCTCAAGCCGCAGCGGAGGTGTTTGTGCCGGATGGCTCTCCGGCCGCTACGGCCCTCGCCCGCACCACCCACTTGGGGATCGGGGCTCATCCGGACGATCTTGAATTCATGGCCTTCCACGGAGTCGCGGAGTGCTTCGGCAAGACCACGCACTGGTTTTGCGGGGTAACCTGCACCGATGGCGGGGGAAGTGCGCGGAGCGGCGTGTACGCGGGATTAGGCGATGCGGAAATGGCGGATTTGCGTCGGGCGGAGCAACGGGCGGCGGCGGTGGCGGGTGATTATGGCGCGATGGCCCAACTTGCCTACACGAGCCCGGGGGCGAGGAACCCGGGGGATAAGCGGCTGCGGGAAGATTTGCGCGGAATACTCGAGGCGACCAAACCCGAGGTGGTCTACACCCACAACCTGGCCGACAAGCATCCGACGCATGTCGCCGTGGCTTGGGCCGCCATCGAGGCTTTGCGTTCGCTGCCTGCTGAAATCCGTCCGCAACGGGTCATCGGTTGCGAAGGATGGCGGGATTTGGATTGGCTGCCGGACGACGAGAAGGTGGTCATGGACGTCACGGGCCACGAGGCGCTGGCGGCGAAGTTATCCGCCTGCTTTGTCTCGCAGATCGGCGGCGGCAAACGCTACGACCTTGCGGTGGCCGGCCGGCGGGCGGCGCATGCCACGTTTTCGGATCCGCACTGCCCAGACCGCGCGGCACAGGTGATTTTCGGGATGGATCTCACGCCGTTGATCAAGGATGCCGCGCTGGATCCGGGGGCTTATGTCGATGGGATGATTGAGAGGTTCCGACGAGCTGTTCGAACCAGCCACGGATGAAAGAGGATTTCGGAGGATAAGTCGCCGGCCGGGTGACCCCGGCCGGCAACAATTCATCATCGGCCTTGGATCAGGACTCCCCCAGGTTCCACGCCATTCTTTTGAAGTCTACTTTGCGTCGGCCGAAGTTGATCAGCAGGCCGACCGGCAACCGGGTCGCGGCAAGTTCGTTGAGCAGTTGGGCTTCATCTGCTGGGCGGTATTCATCAGCCACTTTGAGTTCAACCAGCACCAGATCGTTCACCAGTAGATCGGCGATGTAGAGACCAACGGGCGTTGATTTGTAAAGGACCTCCAAGCGCTTTTCCATTTCGGCTCTGAAGCCGCGGTTTTGCAGTTCAGCTGCCATGGCGTTGCGGTAGACGGCTTCCAGAAATCCGTATCCGAGGACGTGGTGCACCTTGAAGGCCGAGCCAATGATCGCTTCGGTGATCTCGCCGTGAGCCAGTTCTTTTGACATGACGCCTCCTCGCACGAGTGACGCTTGGATGCAATCCGGCCCGCTGGTGGCAGGTCTTGAGTTTGGCTCGGGTCAACGAGCCAAACTCTTATCCAAGCCGTTTATCCTCTTTAATTTGAGCGCTTCGCTCAGCTCTTCGAACTGTCTGTCTCCGCTACGCTCCGGCTGTGGCCTAAAAACTTCAGGCGACGGCCGCGGTGGCGTCGGCGACCGTCTCGTAGACGCGGAACATTTGGTCGAGGCCGGTCAGCTTGAAAAAGTCGCTGATTTGTGGGCTGAGATTGGCCACGGCGAGTTTCCCGCCGCGCATCGACAAAGCTTGCGAGGGACGGATGAGGGAACGAATGCCGACACTGGCAATAAAATCGACTCCGCCCATGTCGACAACCAGGGCTTTGCTCGTTTCGTCCCCGGCAACTTCCATCGCCGCGGCATGCAGGGCATCGGCGCTGGCCTGATTGAGACGGCCGGTCAGGACAAGGATGGGGATGCCGTTCTCGCTGCGGCGGACGATTTCCATCAGGAGGCTTTGGCGGCGGCCACGGCCGCCTCGCGGGTATCGTGGACCGCATAAGCGGTCATGAACTGCGCGATCTCAAAAAGTTCCTTCACTTGCGGTTGGAAACTGCACACCGAGAGACTGCCGCCGTCGCGCCCCATGCGGCGCCCGGCGAGGAAAAACTCACGGAAGCCGGCACTGCTCACGTATTCGAGGTCGGCCAGGTCGATGACCAGGTGCTTGGCTTGCGTCCGGTCGAGCTCGGCGTGCAGGGCGGTTTTGAAGTCGTTGTAGGTGATGGTGTCGATGCGGCCGGAGGGACAGGCGACAAGGACATGGCCGTCGGTGAGGAAGGAACATTGCATGAACTGAAAGATGCCCCTCCGCACCGAAGCCCGGCAAGAAATTTCCGCTTGGGCCGTTGCGGCGTTGCCGATCGGGCGGCGGGCGGGTTATGGATGGGATGGCATTTATGCGGCGTCTCTTCGGACTGAACACTTTGGCGGGCAAACTCACCCTGTGGACTGCCTTGGCCGCGGGCGCCATTATGTCCGTGCTCATCCTTTTCGCCTACCGGGCCGCGCGGGCTGAGCTGATCGAAAGCACCAAGCAAAGCGCCTTGGCCGAGGTCGGGGTCCATGCGGTCGAAATCGACGCGATGGTCGGGCGGGTCGAGTCACTCGTCACCACCATGGCGGCCGTGCAGGGGTTGCGTGGCCCGGACCCGGACCCGGATGTCATGCTCGAGCTGCGCCGGATCATGGACAGCTTTCCGGCCAACGAAGTTTTCGGGGCCTATTACACTTTCGAGAATGCGGATTTCCGCGACCCGATGTCCATGCCGTGGATCGACCGGAACTCCTATCCTGAAGCGACGATCAACAAGAACGATTTCCACATCGAGCAGCCGTCGACCATTTGGTATTGGGGCGCGAAAAAATCCGGCCAGCTGACCATCAGTGAGCCGTATTTCGACGGGGGCGGTTCGGACGTGACCATGCTCAGCGTCAATGCCCCGGTCTTTGGTCCGGAGGGGGAATTCTACGGCATTTCGGGTGTCGATATTTCGCTGGACGACATGCAGGAGTTGATTAAAGAGGTCGACATTGCCATGGCTGGAGAAATGGCCGGGCACGAGTCGGACTTTGCCTACCTGGTCAGCCCGGCGGGAAAGATCATCGCGCACCCCGATGGCGGCCTCATGATCGGCGAGGGAAATCCGGGAGCGAATATTTCGCAACTTCCGGCCGGGGTATCAATTCAGGCGACGCCATCCGGCCAAACGACCTACCGCAAACCGGACGGAGCCGAGCGCATTGTTTATTGGGTCACCGCACCGCTCTCCGGCTGGAAGGTGGTGCTCGATGTGCCCTATGCCACCCTTCTTATTCCGGTGCGTGCCTTGGCTTGGCGGCTCGGCACGGTGGGCGGGATCGGCCTACTCGTTCTCCTTGGGGCGGTCGGTCTCATTGCCCACCGCGTGGCGGGTCCGCTGCGGCATCTCACCGTCGCGGCGGCGGAACTGGAGGCCGGGCAAATGACCGGCGGGAAGCTTACGCCCCTGTTGCAGCGCGGCGATGAGGTGGGTGATCTCGGGCGGGCCTTCACCCGCATGGCCGACGAGATCCGCCAGCGCGAGGCCAGCCTCGCTGCTTGGAACGCCAATTTGGAAAAAACGGTGGCCGAACGCACCTCCGACCTCAAGGACGCGGTCGAGGATGCGGAAGAAGCGCGCGCCCTGGCGCAGGAGGCGAGCAAGACGAAGAGCGCTTTCCTAGCCAACATGAGCCATGAGCTGCGCACCCCGATGAATGCGATCATCGGCTACGGCGAGATGTTGCTCGAGGAGGCGGAAGAAACCGGGGAGAAGTGGATGGAGTCCGACCTGCAAAAGATTCTCTCTTCGGCCAAGCACCTCCTGCAACTGATCAACGACATCCTCGATCTTTCCAAGATCGAAGCGGGTCGCATGACGGTCTTCCTCGAACCGGTCGACATCGCGCAGGCCGCACGCGACGTGTCCTCCACGGTGGAACCGCTGGTGGCCAAGAATGGGAATGTCTTTGAACTCAAGTGCCCGGAGGACATCGGCACGATGCGCACCGACCTGACCAAGCTGCGCCAGACCCTCTTCAACCTCTTGAGCAACGCGTCCAAGTTCACCGAGAAGGGCCGGATCAGGCTGGAGATCACGCGCCGGGTCGACCAGATGGTTTCCTTCGCGGTGAGCGACACCGGCATCGGAATGACGCCGGAGCAAACGGGCAAACTTTTCGGAGAGTTCGTGCAGGCCGACGCCTCGACCACGCGCAAATACGGCGGCACCGGCCTCGGGTTGGCCATTAGCCGCAAGTTCTGCCGGTTGCTCGGCGGCGATATCACGGTCCAAAGCGTGCCCGGACAAGGCAGTGCCTTCACCGCGATCTTGCCGGCCGAAGGCAAGGAGCCGGCCCCGGAACCGGCGGCCGAAGAAGCGGCTGCACCGAAAGCTGCGCCCGAAACCCGGTCCCCGGCAACCCGCGGCACTTTGCTCGTGATCGACGATGATCCGGATTCACGGGATTTGCTCAAGCGTATGCTCGAGAAGGACGGGTATGCCGTGCTCACCGCGTCCGGTGGGGCGGAAGGCCTCGCGCTGGCCAAGGAGCACCAACCCGAACTGATCACCCTCGATGTCATGATGCCGAGCATGGATGGCTGGGCGGTGCTCTCCGCCCTCAAGGCCGACCCCGCAACGGCTGAAATCCCGGTGGTCATGATGACCATGGTCGACGACAAGCCGATGGGTTTCGCGCTGGGTGCCTCCGATTACCTGACCAAGCCGATCGACAAGTCCCGGGTGTTACAGGTCGTGTCGCGGCGGGTCGCTCATCATGGGGATGATGTTCTCGTCGTCGAGGATGACCCCATGGCGGCTGATATCGTGCGGCGCACGCTCGAGGCGGACGGTCGCCCGTCGCGCCATGCCCGCAACGGCCTCGAGGCCCTGCGACTGGTTCATGAGTCGCGTCCCGCGCTCATCGTCCTTGATTTGATGATGCCGGAGATGGATGGCTTCGCCTTCCTTGACGCCCTGCGTGCGGAGGGGCCGGATTTTGCCGCTATTCCCGTCGTGGTGCTGACGGCCAAAGATCTCACGGCGGATGAGCGCGGATTTTTGTCCGGCCGCGTGCAAGAGACCTTGCGCAAGGGGGCGGAGCAGCGCGAGAATCTGCTCGAAACAATCCGTCGCAATCTGAATCCTCTTTGAATCCATGGCCAAAATTCTCATCGTCGAAGACAACGAAATGAACCGCGATATGCTCTCGCGCCGTTTGGAGCGGCGAGGCTTCGCCATCGTCATGGCCATGGACGGCCAGCAGGGCGTCGAGATGACACGGAGCGAAAGGCCCGACCTTATCCTCATGGACATGAGTCTGCCGGTCATGGACGGCTGGGCGGCCACGCAGGCGATCAAGGCGGACCCCGAGTTGTCGAAGATCCCGGTCATAGCCCTGACCGCGCACGCCATGGCGGGCGACCGGGAAAAGGCGATGGCCGCGGGTTGCGACGACTACGATACCAAGCCGATCGAATTACCGCGCTTGCTCGAAAAAATCGCAAAGTTTCTGCCCGATGTCTGATCCTGCGGCATGCGGAGAGGAAGCGGTGGCCGCGTTGCGCCACGATCTACGCACGCCGCTCAACCAGATCATCGGATATTCCGAACTGGTCGCGGAGGATCTCGAGGGTGATGGGCATGCACGGACGCGGCAAGATCTGGAAAAGATCGGGCGGGCGGCCCGCGGGTTGGCCGACTTGATCACGCGGGAGATCCAGCCGGGGCGGATAGCCTTGGTGGGGGAGCGGGCCGAAACGGCCAATGGAGAGTTCGCCGCCGGAGTGAACGATCACGGCGTTATTCCCGCCGCCGAACCGGTGGAAGCCGTCCCGCTGGCCGCCGAGACGGCGAAGATTCTCATTGTCGACGATCAGGAAGAGAATTGCACGGTGCTGCAGCGCCGCTTGGAAAAGGAAGGCCACACCTGTGCGGCGGTTTATGACGGAGCCACGGCCTTGGAGCGGCTGGCCGTGGAGGATTTCGATCTTGTCCTGCTCGACATCATGATGCCGGGGATCGACGGCCGCGAGGTCCTGCGCCGGATCAAGACAGACGAAAAACTGCGGCACGTTCCGGTCATCATGATTTCCGCTCTCGATCAGATCGAAAGTGTGGTCGCGTGCATCGAGCAGGGGGCGGAAGATTATCTGCCCAAACCGTTCAATCCCGTGCTCCTGCGGGCGCGGATCGGATCCTCGCTCGACCGCAAACGCCTGCGCGATGCCGAACAGGCCGCCTTCGCCGCGCTGCAAGAAAGCCAGGCCAAGCTGGCCACGGAACTTTCCGAGGCGGCGGCCTACGTGCAGAGCGTGCTGCCGGCGCCGATCAAGGACGGCCCGGTCAGCGCCTCATGGCAGTTCCTGCCGTCTTCCTCGCTCGGAGGCGATGCCTTCGGTTACGGACCCGAAAAGGACGGCAAGTTCGGCATCTGTCTGCTCGACGTCTGCGGACACGGGGTCGGCGCCGCGCTGCTCTCGATCAGTGTGCTCAACGTCATCCGGGCCGAATCGCTGCCCGGAGTGAATTTCTCCGATCCGGGCGAGGTGCTCACCGGGCTGAACAACGCGTTTCCCATGGAGAAACACGGCGAGATGTTCTTCACCGCGTGGTGCGGCATTTACGATCCGTCCACGCGGCGCATGCGCTTCGGGGGCGGGGGCCATCCGCCGTCCATTCTCGTGCGGGCCGACGGCACCACGGATATCCTTGCGGCCAAGGGACCGGTCATTGGCGCCATGCCGGGAATGAAGTTCGCCTCCGCCGAAGCGGTCATCCCGCCGGCCGCGCGGCTTTTCGTGTTTAGCGACGGGGCTTACGAGATCGTGCGGCACGACGGCTCGATGATGTCGCATGATGATCAGCGGCAACTGCTGTCCCGTGCGCCTCATGAGAACGCGGCGGTCTGGACCATGGAGCAGCTGCGCGCGCTCAACAGCCAACCGGTGTTTGACGACGACGTGTCGCTGGTCGAACTGTCTTTCCCGTGAAAGCCTCCGCCCAATTTCTTGCCGACCGCACCGAGCTGCAAAAGCTCGAGCCTTTCACCGCGGAATTCGCCGCAGCGGCGGGACTGGGAGACAAGGACCTTTTCGCGCTGCAAATCGTGGCCGAGGAACTGGTGACCAATGTGATCGACTATGGCGGTGTGCCGGACCGGGAGCACGCGGCCACCCTGGATTTGTCGGTGGAGGACGGCTTACTGACCATCGTCCTGACCGACCGGGGAACGGAATACAACCCGCTCCTGCGCGCGGATCCGGATGTCACTCTGCCGGCCGAGGAGCGTCCCATCGGGGGACTCGGGGTCCACTTCTGCAAGAAGTTGACCGACAGCCAGGACTACCGGCGCGAAGCCGGCTTCAATGTGCTGAGCTTGAAGCGGACTTTGCACCTGTGAAGATCAGCCTGGAAAATACCTGCGGGGTCCGGGTGGCGAAATTCACCGGCCGGCTCGACGGTTTTGGCGCGAAGGAAGCGGAGCGCGTGTTGCCTCCACTCGAACTTGGCGTGCCGACCGTTTTCGATTGCGCCGGACTTTCTTACTTGAGCAGCGCTGGCGTGCGCCTCCTCGTCATGGTGCAAAAGTCTGCGGCGGCATCCGGATCCGCCTTCGCTTTGTCCGGTCTCCAGCCTTTCTGCGCTTCCGTCATCGAGATGTCGGGACTCTCCGGCCTGATCCCGGCGTACGCCAAGCTGGACGAGGCGGTGCGCGCTCTCCGGCCGTCCGGATCCTCCGCCCGGCGCGGCCAGTCGAGCGAAACGGAGGCGGGCACGTTCGTTTTTCACACCTTGGGGAGCGGTGTGGGCACGATCGACATCCTTGGTGATATTGCCAACGTCATCGACTGCGCGATCACCCCGGAATTGGTCGCGGACAAGCCCTTTTTCGAAACGGAATACTCGCTCGGCCTTGGCGCCTTGGGAGGGAGTCCCGGGGACTACCTTCCCCTCATGGGCGAAGCCGTCATGCTGGCCGGAACCATGGTCTGGCTGCCGACCGACGGAAACGACACTCCTGACTACATGATCCCGCGCAAAGCCTCGACCAGTGTCGTACTCCGCACGGGATTCAACGCGAGTATCCGCGGGGGATTCAATGAGTTCGTCGAATTCACCGCCGCACCCGGGCGTCCGGCCACCATCCGCGACATTTGCCGCGCCCTCTTCGACCAGGCCAAGGAGCGGCGTGCGGATTACCGCGGCGTGCTCGGCCTGGCCATGCGGGCCGAGATCCACGAGGCCTTCGGCGCCGGTCTTACCAGGTCGCCGCTCCTGACCAACCGACCGGCCAATGGCAAGATGATCACCGATGTGTCGAACTACGACACGTGGTTCGAGTCGGACAAAACCCCGCGCCACCAAGGAACGACCGCCCTGATTTGCGGGGCGGGGGAGGATTTGACCGCCGACTTGTCGCACATCGATCAGGACCGGCTCCGCCGGATGTTCTACCTCAATCCGGCGAACAAAGCCGCCCAGAATGAAGTGCTGCACAATCACGCCGTCTTTTTCCGCCATACCCCTTCTCCCGGCGGGACGCAGGACATGGATGTCGAGATGCGTCGGGTGGTCGAGGCGGGTGAATTTGTCGACATGAGGCACCTGCTCGATCAGACCACGGTGACCTCGGCACTGATTGCCGTGAATTACGTCCAGGAAGTGCGTGAAGACGTGAGGAAAGGTTGAAGCAAACGCGTCGGCAGCGCGCTTCGTTTGGCGGAAACCAGTTCGCTACCCCCCATGACAGGAGGTCATGGATGGAGGCTGACCGCAGGCCCGGCTAGAGCGTTTTTGCCACTGTCCCGTTGGGGAGGCCAAACCACCAGATGATCAGGCCACCGCTGAGAAACATAAAGAGACTGTAGACGACCGCGGGCATGGCGATGCTGGCGCTGTCGAGCAGGCCAAGGGTGATGGCGAGGGCGAGCGTGCCATTCTGAATACCGGTTTCCACCGCGATGGTGACTTTCTGGGCGCGGGGCAGCCCGGCCACCCAACCGGCGGCGAAACCGAGGGTCAGGGCGGCAAGGTTGAGGGTAATCGCCGCGGGCCCAGCGGTGGCAAATTGGTGGGCAAGGTCCTTTTCCCGCAGAACGGCAGCGGCAATGATGAGCGCGAGGAAGACGAGCGAAAAGACAGCGGCCGGGCGTTCCAAGCGCTGCGCGAACGAAGGGCGGGCCGAGCGAACAGCCATACCGCAGACGATGGGCAAGATGGTGACAAGGGTGAGTTGTCCGAGCGTTTTCCAAAATGGCAATTGCACCGCGGCGCCGCTGCCGAGAAACCAGTCCATGGAGAAGGCGACGATCCAGGGAATGGTGAAAACGCACACCATGCTGGAAATGGCGGTCAGGGTGACGGAGAGCGCGGTGTCGCCCTTGGCAAGGTGGGTGATGACGTTCGACGTGGGGCCACCCGGGCAGGCGGCGAGAACCATCAGCCCGACGGCCAACTCGCCGGGCAGGCGGAAAGCGAGGGCGAGCGTGAAGGCGACGAGCGGCAGCAGGACAAGCTGGCAGGTCAGGCCGACGATTTTCGCTTTGGGAGAGAGAATAACGCGGCGGAAATCCGCCGGCACCAAACTCAGCCCCATGCCGAAGAGCACGGCAAAGAGGGCCAGAGGCAAAGCCACTTCTTTGAGCAACTCGGATGGCATCCGGTCAAGCTGCCGCAGAGGCTACGGGGCGTCGATGCCGGAACGGGTCGCGGCTAACAGTCAGCACTTTCCAGCGCGGAATCGACGTGATCGGCTGCGGCCTCCAACTGCTCCATCAGGTCGTGCAAGGCAGCCCAGGATTGTGCGATGTCCGGTCCCCATTCCCCCTCGAGCCCTTCGAGTTTGGCGTTGGGCGAGGGATGGCAGGCGAGGTTTTCCTCGATCAAGCACGCGATGGTCCGCAGGGCGGGTCCATGGTAGGGGAGGTGCAGTTCGAGACGGTGCGAGACTTTCGTCGTCTGTGGCATAGGGGACAATCTTCCACCGAATCGGCAGCCGCGCAAGCCGCAGGACAAACTTTTTCAGCCTTCGGCCAGGGAGGCGAGGAGTTCGGGGGTGACCTCCGCAAGGCCGGGCACGGCTGCATTGGCTGCCCCGAGGGTGTCGAGCGGGTTGGTCGTGGCCACCGCCACGACCGGCATGCCGGCTCGCTGGGCGGCTTCGATGCCGACCAAGGCATCCTCGATGACGACACATTCGGCCGGGGCGAAACCAAGTTTTTCCGCGGCGAGGAGAAAGATGGAGGGGTCCGGTTTGCCGTGCACGACGTCTTCGCCGGAAACGATCACGCGGAAAAAATCACGCAGGTTCATCAGGTCGAGGGGAAGATCCAGGTTGGCGCGTTCGGTCGACGATCCGATGGCGCAGGGGATCTCCCGGGCTCGGAGGGCCGCGAGGAGCTCGCGCACTCCGGGCAGCGGTTGCATGCCTTTTTCGCGCACGAGCGCGCGGTAGGTTTCTTCCTTTTCCCGGGCGAGCTCGGCCACTTCGCGGGGATCCCGGGTCCAACCGAGGTCGGGGATGATTACGTTGTTCTTCTTGCCGAAGCCACGCTTGAAGTGGTCGGGAGGAAGCGGGAGTCCGCGTCGAGCGGCGAGAATTTCCCAACTGCGCTCGTGGTGGCCCGAGGAGTCAACAACGACCCCGTCCCAATCAAAGATGACGGCGGAGAGCATCAAAGCCCGGCATCGGTCACGGCCCCGGTCGAAGCGCTGGTGGCGCTGGCTGCGAATTTGGCCAGCACTCCGCGGCGGTAGCGCGGGGCGGGTTTTTTCCACTTGGCCTTGCGCCGTTTCATTTCGGCGGCCGGAATGTCGAGGGTGAGGCGGTGCTTGATCGCGTCGATTTCGATGGTGTCGCCGTTTTTGACCAAGGCAAGCGGCCCGCCATCGAAGGCTTCCGGAGTGATGTGGCCGACGACGAACCCGTGGGTGCCGCCGGAGAAACGTCCGTCGGTGACCAAGGCCACATCTTTGCCCAGGCCTTTGCCCATCACCGCGGAGGTGGGTCCGAGCATTTCGCGCATGCCGGGGCCGCCCTTGGGTCCCTCGTAGCGGATAACAATGACGTCACCCTTTTTCACCGAGCCTTTGAGGATGTTTTCGAGGGCGGCTTCTTCCGAGTCGAAGACCCGGGCTGTGCCGCGGAATTTTTCGCCTTCTTTGCCGGAAATTTTCGCCACGGCCCCGCCGGGTGCGAGGTTGCCGTAGAGGATGACGAGATGGCTGTCTTTCTTGACCGGATCTTTGAGCGGCCGGATGACTTGCTGGCCTTTGGGGTAGGGTTGGAAAGGCGCGAGGTTCTGCTTGAGGGTCTTGCCGGTCACGGTGAGGCAGTCGCCGTGGAGCAGGCCGGCCGAGAGGAGTTGCTTCATGAGCGGAACGATGCCGCCGATGGCGACAAGTTCGGACATGAGATATTTGCCGCTTGGTTTGAGGTCGGCCAGCACCGGGACGCGGCGGCCGATCTTGGTGAAGTCGTCGATGTGCAATTTGACCTTGGCGGCGTGGGCCATGGCGAGGAGGTGGAGCACGGCATTGGTCGAGCCGCCCAGCGCGATGATCAGGGTGATGGCATTTTCAAAGGACTCGCGGGTCAGAATGTCCGAGGGAACGATGCCCCGCTTGAGCAGCTTCACCACCGCGGCGCCGGCATCGCGCGCGTCGGTCTTTTTGTGCGCGGAGATGGCGACCTGCGCCGAGCTGTTGGGCAGGCTCATGCCCATGGCTTCGATCGCCGAGGCCATGGTGTTGGCCGTGTACATGCCGCCGCAAGATCCGGCGCCGGGAATGGCGCACGATTCGATCTTCTGCAGTTGTTTGTCGTTGATCGTGCCGGCCGCGCGTTGGCCCACGGCCTCGAAAACGGAGACCACGTCGAGGTTTTTGCCGTTGAGGCAGCCGGGAAGAATGGTGCCGCCGTAGACAAAGACCGCGGGGCGGTTGAGGCGGGAGATGGCCAGCATGCAGCCGGGCATGTTTTTATCGCATCCGCCGATGGCAACAAAGCCGTCGAAGCCTTCGCAGCCGATGACGGTTTCGATCGAGTCGGCAATCACTTCGCGCGAGACGAGCGAGTATTTCATCCCTTCGGTCCCCATGGAAATGCCGTCCGAAATGGTGATGGTGTTGAAGATGGTGGCTTTTCCTCCCGCCGCGTTGGCGCCACCGGCGGCCTCGCGCGCGAGCACGTCGAGGTGCATGTTGCAGGGGGTGACCATGCTCCAGGTGGAGGCGATCGCCACCTGCGGCTTGGCGAAATCTTTGGCTTGGAAACCGACCGCATAAAGCATGGCGCGGCTCGGGGCGCGTTCGGGTCCGTCAAGGACCTGCGAGGAATAACGGCGAAGGGGTGATTTGTTGACGCGGGCGGATTTTTTGCTCACCCCGCGAAATTACATCGCGCCGGGCCGCGCGTTAAGCAGAAACCGGTTCAGCGTGCGCCAGGCGAGGAGCGAATCAAGGCGATTTCCTCCTCGAGTTCGTTCCGTTGTTTCGCGCTCAAGCTCGGGGATTCCGCAGCGAGGCCCAGTTCCCGCAGGGCGGGGCGGGCCAGCCCTTGTTTGGCGTAGGATTGTCCGAGATAGAGCCGGTAAAATCCGGTGTCCCCGCCGCGCGCGGCGGTGAGGGCGACAAGGCGCTCGAGCAGTTCCGCTTCGGTCTGGAAGGCGCGGGCCGCATTGGCGGCGCGGGCGGCGAGCCACAGCGTGCCGGTGTCGCCGGGAGCCAAGGCGGCGGCTTTTTGCGCGGCGGCGTAGGCGTTGTCAGTCAGTCCGGCATGCAGGCATGCCTCGGTGCGGACCTCCCAGGCGAGCGGGAGCGACGGGTCGAGGTCGACGGCCCGCAAGCTTTCTTCCAGTGCGCCACGCACGTCGCCGAGCGAGACCAAGGTGCGGGCCCGGACCGCAGCCGCGGGCGCGGAGAGGTCCGAGTTGCGCACGGCCGCCGCGGACAGTTCCCCCGACTCGGGAAGCGCGTTGGCGGCCAGCGCGGAGAGGGCGGCGTCGGCGAGGAAGGCGGAACGGTTGGCTCCGCCCCACATTTCGCGCGCCAGTTGTTGGGCCGGCTCGGTGGCGAATTCTGCGGCTTGCCGGGCACGGGGAAAAAGCACGCCCGCCGCATCTACGGCTTCCAATCGCCAGTCGGGAGATTCCCCGAGGTGGCGGGCGAGGGCTGCATAGTCGGACTTTTCGCCGAGGAGCCAAACCGCGTCAAAGCGGGTTTGGCGGTCGCGGGCGCGCCAGAGGGAAGGTTCGCGTCCGAGCGGCTTTGCGCCGCCGGCATCGACCGAAGCGGGGAGCGGGCCGGCCAGGCGGGCCAAGGGCAAGCCACCCGGGTTGATGTAGACGAGCCCGTCAACCGGGAGAGAAGGGCGGGTGAGTGTCGGCTGGATCGCGGCCGGGGTCATGGCCAAAGCATACCAGCGCGGCGCCGCCTCCAGCGCGGGGGGCACGACGAGTGCGGCCGCAGCCAGAATCGCCGCGGCCTGCATCCACCAACGGAAGGCAAAACCGGTGTGCCGCCATTGGTCGACGGCTGCCGGCCAAGCGGGAATAAGCCAGAGGGCGAAGGGCCAGAGGAGAGCGGTTTGGCCGAAGGCCGCAACGATCAGCAGCAAGGTAGGGGCAAGGACCGCGCCCTTGGCGTTGTGGCGCCACGCATCGGCCGCGGCGAAGGCGAGGATGGCGAGAGCGGCGAGCAGGGCGAGTACGGCGGCGGCGGAGAGTTCGCTTTGCGGGGACCAGAAGAGAAAAATGTTCGCTTCCGGCCAGACGCCAAAGCCTCGCGGGGTGAATTGTGTTGCAGTGACGGAAAGGGCGATGGCGCCCAGGGCCCAGCGACGAGGCAGTCGTGACCAGGCATCGATGGTAAAGGCCGCGGCCAAGAGTAGTCCGCCGGGTGAGAGCCAGACCGAAAGCCACATGGCGACGGGGAGGGTGAGGGCGACAAGGCGCGGCGACCAGTGGAAGGTCACAGTGCGCCAGGCAGACATGAGGAGCACCGCGAGGCCAAAACCGCTCCAACCGCTGGCCGGTCCCGAGAGGACCACGGCAAGCAGAGCGGGCACCAGCGGGCCGAGACCCCGCCACGTCCGGAGAGGCAGCGGCCAAAACCAAGTCAGCACCGCCAACCAGGCGACGAAGACGTGAAGGTTTTGCCAGCCGCGCGGACCGGCCAAGGCAAAGGCGGTGGTGGCTGGCGCGGCCAAGAGGGTGAGTGGATTCCAGAACGAGGGACCGGACAGCAGCCAGAGACCGGACTCTTCGGCCGCTGCGGCGCTGATCGCATCGGGGCCACGCAGGGCGATCAGCGCGCCGAGGACAAACAAGGCGCAAACGGCGAGCGCGACAAGGCGGCGCCAGTTGCTGCGGTTCTCCTGCTCGGCCATCGGGTCTGGATCATTCGGACGGGGCGCGACCTTGGCAAGGAGAAGCGGGTGGGTGTTGATCGGCCTTCGGTGCCTTGCATCACGCCGCGGGCGCGATAAGTTCTCGTCCATGCACGTTTTTTCATTCACTTTTGTTCTCATGCTTTCATTTCTCGGCCTGACCCGCGAGGCGGGCGCCCTGTCCGTCGGCGACGAGGCGCCGCGCGTCGCCTCGCGTGACCAGAATGGCGCGGAAGTTCAGTTGGCGGACGTCTATAGCCGAGGCCCGACGCTCGTTTATTTTTATCCCAAAGCGGGAACGCCCGGTTGCACGGCGCAGGCCTGCTCGTTGCGCGATGCTTTTCCCGATTTCTCGGCGGACGGCATCCAAATAATCGGGGTGAGTGCGGATACGGTGGAGGCGCAGAAAAAATTCGCCGACGCGCAGCAGATCCCCTTCAGTTTGTTGGCCGACACGGACCTGTCGGTGGCCAAGGCCTTCGGGGTCCCGACCATTCCCGTGCTCGGAGTGCCGAAGCGGCAGTCCTTTTTGGTCAAGGACGGCAAGATTGCTTGGATCGTGGAGAGTGCGAAGACCGGGGACCATGCCGCGGAAGTGCGGCAGGCGTTGCAGTCGCTTGGTTCCGGGGAAAAATCTTGAGCCTGCATCCGCGCGCGCTACAGTGCGCGTTCACCATGCGAGGGTTGGTAGCTCAATGGTAGAGCAGCGCCCTTTTAAGGCGTTGGTTGTGGGTTCGAGTCCCACCCGACCCACTCGCTCTTCTGAACCTGTAAATCCCCGCGAGGCTAGTGTTTATGCGGCTTCCCGGACTGCGAGGCCTCTCTGCAAGCAGCGGAACACAGCGGACTGGAAGTGCACGGAAAGTCCGCGAATCTGACAAGTATTTGACAAGTATGCTGAGCCCTTTTCCCGCCCCGCTCCCGGCGGGCCTGACCTATTTATTGGCTCTGCGCCGGTTGGCCCGCCTTCAACCCCGCCACAAAAGCATCCCAGGCATCTGCCGCCGGCTCCAACTTCGGCGTCTCCGTCGGCTGCAAAGTGCCCTCAAGCATTAGGGCCTTCTCCGCGGACACGCCAGCTGCGGTCACAAGCGTCCGGGTGTCCATTCCCTCCAGACGGCCCAGCAATTCGGCGGTTCCGACGGCAGCAAGTGTTGCCCACTCATCCCGCAATTGTGCCCTCACCTTCGCATAGTCCTCGGCACGATTGATCCGCAGAGCATTCACCAGGTGGTGGCTCGTCTTGTGCTCTCGGCAAATTGAGCGCACCGAGCGGCCATTAGCCAGTTCGCGCAGGATGGCGTTAGCCTTGCGCCGCGGGATGTTCAGGCCGGTGGCGCGGCGGATCTTAACGGGTGGGATTTTGTCATTCATTGGCATTCGTTTCAGTTCGCTTCATTTCCGCTGTGCGCTTCGGCGTGCGCGGCGGGCGCGGCGGGGCGTCATCATTCATTTCAAAGCACCAAGGGGGGGATTTCTTTACCCAAGACCTATGCGCCCAGCGCCCTCCCTAGGGGAGAGGGCGCATGGGCGCGGTTTAGGTGCGCCCGTGGGCGCGATTGGGCGCGGTTTGGGCGCATGGGCGCGATCCCTCACTCCTCTCCTCCGGGGACCGGCTTCTGACGTTCTAGCGACTTCACTTGGTAGATCCCCACGTCTTGCCGATGCCGCCCTCAACTTCGACCGGGCAGTCCTGGGCGAGCTGCTGATCGGATGGTCACCGAGGTCACGGCGCCGAGTGGGACAAAGGGATTCTTCAAAGTTGTCGGAAAAACCAACCAATGACCGCCGGCGGCGCGAGGAGACGGCCGTAAAGCAACAGGTTGACCGGCAGTAACAAGCGGGAGATCTCGGGGATCGGGGGTGGTTTGTGGATTGCCAGTGGCGAATTTTCGATTATTTTTTTGCCGTGAAATTCCATAGCGCATCCTTCGTTGTCGCGGTGTTGTTTGCCGCGTTGACCCTCATCTCCAATCTGCAGGCCCAGCCGCTGCTCACGATCGACACGGTCACGGTGGGCGATGCGGGCAACGCGGCTGACACCACCACCTACGGCGCGGTGGCTTATGATTTTAACATCGGCAAATACGAGGTGACCATCGGGCAATACACCTCGTTTCTCAATGCGGTGGCCGCGACGGACACCTACTCGCTCTACAACGCGAGCATGGCAACAGATCTGAACGTGGCAGGCATTTCACGGTCGGGCGCTTCGGGCTCTTACACCTACGCCGTGGTCAACAACGGCGGCGACAGCAGCAATCGCCCGATCACCTACGTGAGTTGGTTTGATGCGGCCCGTTTTGCCAACTGGATGAACAATGGCGCGACCAATGGGGCAAGCACGGAGACGGGTGCTTACACCCTCAACGGGGCGACCAGCGGGGTCAACTTCACCAAAAACGCCGGGGCGACTTGGTGGATTCCGAGCGAGGATGAGTGGTTCAAGTCTGCGTATTACAAGGGCGGCGGAACCAATGCGGGCTACTGGCTTTATCCGACGCAGAGCGACAGCGCACCGGGCAACAATATCGGCGGGGCGGCCAACCAGGCCAACTACTACGCTGGAGACTACGCCGTCACGCAGTCGTCGACCTACTCCGATACGCTGAATTATCTGACCGATGCCGGCGCCTTCAGCAACAGCGACAGTGCTTATGACACCTTTGACCAAGGAGGCAATGTGTGGGAGTGGAATGATGCGGTGATCGGTTCCTCCCGGGGTCTCCGCGGGGGCTCTTGGCGCTCCAACGTCAACGGCCTGCGGTCTTCCCGCCGCAACGACGACGATCCCACGCTCGAGAGGGACTTCGTGGGATTCCGCGTTGCCAGCGTCCCCGAGCCCTCCACAGCGGTGTTGGTGTTGATGGGAGTTGGAGCGTTGTATCTCTGGAAGCGGCGGAGAGCTACCCTTTGATCTTTGGTCCTTTGACCCTTTGCCGGGAAAGTGAGGGCATGACCAAGGGCGGAGCGGGGATTGGTTTTGGCTTGTGGATTGGCGATGCTGGCTTAATTCCTATGGTGTCATAAACCTGCGCCCGCCACTTATTGCCCTGGCACTTCTGTTGGGCGCACTTGTTTTGTTTGTCCCGCGCTCTGCCGCTTTAACGCTCTATGACGAAAGCGTGAACGGACCGTTCTCGACCGACGCCGCGAGCCCCACATCGCTCCGGTGCTCCTCCGGGCGCGTCAACAGCATTATTTCGACGATCGGTGGGGCCAACCGAGACTACTTCACCTTCAGCTTGGCGCCGACGCAATCGCTGGTGGAGTTCCGGCTCTCGAGCTATGTGTCGAGTGACTCGGTAGCGTGGATCGCGCTGCAGGAAGGCGCGGCTTGGACCGCCGGGGACGACGTGGCGCAGATGCTTGCGCAGCAGCATTTCGGCACGGCCAACTTGGGCGACAACCTTCTCGGTGTCTCGGCCAACACGCCACTAATGGCCGGCACTTACACGGTGCGGGCCCAGCAACTCGGTGCCGCAACCTCCTACCAGCTTGATCTCACGGTCGTGCCCGAGCCGTCGACTTACGCGTTGCTTCTCATGACCGCCGCCGGTGCGCTGTGGTGGGCACGGAGCAGGCGGTAGGTTAACGCAAAGTTTGTCATAGCTTTTGCCCAAACCTTCAGCTGGTCGATATGGTCGGGGGTGTTGACGATCAACGCTTTAGGCTACCCCCTCCGCCCCTCCCTTGGTGGCCTAGCGGTCAGCCGGCGGATTGCTTTGGGAGGTCGGTGATGTTGGTGGGGCGGTCGAAGAAGGTGAGGCGCTGGGCGGTGTCTGCTTTGTGGTCAGCGGTGAGGAAGCTGTAGGTGTTGCCGATTAAGATGCCGCCGTCCTTGTGATCGACCCACGAGGCGATGGTCTTGTAGTCCACACCGGCCATGACGCACTTTGAGATAAAGAGCCGGCGGAAGGCGTGGAAGGCCAGCTTGGGCAATCCGGCGGCCTCGCGGACGCACCGGAACGAGGGCCGCAGAGTCTTGGCCGGGATGTCTTTATCTCCGCGCTGCGGTGAGGGGAACAGGTAGGATGAATCCGGTTGGCGGCCGGCGTGCATCTCGCGCAGCAGCTTCTCCAGCTCGGGCGAGCAGTTCACATCGCGCGGCTTGCCGCTCTTGCTTAATCCATCGGCGCCGACCGTGACCACGCGGCGCTCGATGTCCACGTCTTCCCACTTCACGCGATATGCCTCTTGCTCGCGCGCTCCGGTCAGGGCGAGGAACCGCAGATAGTTGTGCAGCAGCTTGGCGTTGCCGTCGCCGAGCGGGGCTTGCTCGCCGGCGTATCGCTTGACCATCTGGCCAATCTCGTCTCGGACAAGGCGCCGCTTCGGCACTGGTCCGAAGCAGGCAGCGAGTAGTCGCTTGAACTGCACATCATCGATGATCTCGGGGCGCGGCTTCTCTTCGCCCTTGGGCGCCTTCTCGCGGCGAACCACGGGTAGCACGGCGATCTGGTCGTTCTCCTCACAGAACTTCAACACCTGCATCACGGCCTCGACGTAGTGGTTGCCGGTCTTCCGCCCGACCTTGCTGCGCGTGAATCCGGGGTAGCCCTCGTTGCGCAGCTTCTGCCGGACCTGGAGAATGTCGGTCTTGCGGATGTGCTTCACGGACTTCTGGCCGAGCTGATCAACCCAGAGGTTGAAATAGACCTGCAGGTTTTTTCTGGTGGAGAGCCGCTTTTCCAAGAAGCGCGCATCCGCCTTGAAACTCTCGATGGCACCGACCAACTTCGGGGCGTGCTTCACCACCACCAGCTTTCCTTCCTTGCGCTCAGTCTTGAGCTTGTTGAGCTCGTCCACCGCCTGCGCTCTGGTTGCGGCCTTCGGCAAGGGAATCCATGCCGTTTTGCCATCGATCTGGAGCTGGGCGTAAAAGGCTCCGGTCTTGCGGGTTTTCCACAGGCCTCGGATCGGCTGACTGCGGCCGTCGAGGACCTTGAGGTAGCGGGATCGTGCGGGGGTGGTGTCGCTGGGTTTCATTGGGTAAAACCATGACAATTTCCATGTCATTTGCAATCACCTTCTCACGCATAAATCATAAGTCATTGCAAATCAATTAGATAATTTTCTCGCCGGCGTGGTGGAATGGCAGACACATCGGACTTAAAATCCGAAGGGGTGAAAACCCCGTGTGGGTTCGAGTCCCGCCGCCGGCAGTTCTTCCGGCAAGAAAAAACCCGCGGGGTTGGCCGCGGGTTTTCGTGAAGTGAGACCGGATCAAGCGACGTGCTGCGCTTTGTTCTGGCAGGACGAGTTGATCGGGACTTCGACCGGGGCTTCGTTGCGTTGGATGCGATCGTTGGCCACCAGCCAGTTTTCCAGGTCTTCGCCGCTGATGTCGGGGAGCATTTGGCCGTCGACCACGAGGCAGGGGGACAGCCTTTGCCCGCTGCGCTGTTCCATTTCGGCGCGGAATTCGGGGTTCTTAAGGATGTCCTTTTCTTCGTAAGGAAGGCCGTATTTGGCCAGGATGGCGCGGACGCCGTTGCTCCAGCCGCAGCTGGTTTTGAGATAAGCGGTGATTTCCATGTAGTGCAAAGTTGCGCGGGCGGCGTTGGATGTCAACGCCGCCCGTGCGGTAAACCTTATTTCTTTTTGCCTTCGCCCGGGCGGTATTCGTCCAACTCGGCGGCTTCGAAGGCCTTGGCCAGCCCGACCATTTCGTCGCCGGAGCGCATGGTGGTTTCCATCGCTTCGGACTCCTTGCGGAGGGCTTCTTCGCTGTAGTTGGCGGCCTTGATGGAAAGACCGATGCGGCGTTCGACCTTGTCGACTTTGATCACGCGGGCTTCCACCTCGTCGCCGGCCTTGAGTACGTCTTTGACTTTGGCCACATGCCCCTCGCTCACTTGCGAGATGTGGACCAGACCGTCGATCTCGTGATCGAGGGAAACAAACGCGCCGAAGTTGGCCAGTTTGGTCACTTTGCCTTTGACCAGGTCGCCGATCTTGTAAAGGCGGTCGATTTCCTTCCACGGATCTTCGTCGAGTTGTTTGATCCCGAGTGCGATGCGCTGGTTGGCTTTGTCGATGTCGATGACCACGGCATCGATCTCGTCGTTCTTTTTGAGAATTTCGCTCGGGTGGTTGATTTTGCGGGTCCAGCTAAGGTCGGAGACGTGGACCATGCCGTCGATGCCTTCCTCGAGTTCGACGAAGGCGCCGTAGGCGGTCATGTTGCGAACCTTGCCCTTGACCTGCTTGCCAATGATGTAGCGCTGCTCGATCTCGTCCCACGGGTTGGGCTCGAGTTGGCGGACGCCGAGGGAGATTTTCTGCTCCTCTTTGTTGACGCCGAGCACGATGGCTTCGATTTCCTGACCGGCGGCCAGAACATCGGCGGGACGTGTGATGCGCTTGGTCCAGGAAAGCTCGGAAACGTGGATGAGGCCTTCGACCCCGGACTCGATCTCCACAAACGCGCCGTAGGGCACGAGGTTGGTCACTTTGCCTTTGACCTTGGTGCCGGTCGGGAAGCGTTCCTCGATTTTGTCCCAGGGATTGTCCGTGGTTTGCTTGAGGCCGAGGGAGACGCGCTCCTTGTCTTTGTTGATTTCGAGGACTTGCAGCTCGATTTCTTGGCCGACCTTGAGCAACTCACTCGGATGGGTCAGGCGGCCCCACGTCATGTCGGTGATGTGGAGGAGGCCGTCCATGCCGCCGAGGTCGACGAAGGCGCCGAAATCGGTGAGGTTTTTCACCGTGCCGGTCACGATGGAGCCGACCTCGGTGTTGGACATGAAATCTTGGCGTTTCTCGCTGCGTTCCTGCTCGATGAGTTCGCGGCGGCTGAGCACGACATTGCGGCGCTCGTCGCTCAGTTTGACAATCTTGAAATCGTAGGTGTTGCCGACGAACTGGTTGAGGTCCTTCGGCGGGATGATGTCGATCTGGGAGGAGGGGAGGAAGGCCTCCACGCCGATGTTGACCAAAAGGCCTCCTTTGACCACGGCCTTGACCCGGCCCTTGATGACTCCTTCTTTTTCGAAGACCGCGCTGATCTTGTCCCAGTTCTGGCGATAGGCGGCTTTTTCTTTGGAGAGAATGACCATGCCCTCGTCGTTTTCGAGACGGACGAGGAGGACTTCAATTTCGTCACCGACGGCGACTTCGGAGGGATCGTCGAACTCGACTGAGGGGATGGTGCCTTCGGATTTGTAGCCGATGTCGACCAGAAATTCGCGCGGGCGAACCTCCAGGATGCGGCCTTTGACAATACTGCCTTCTTTGAAGTGTTTGGTCGCCTTGGCGATCAGTTCTTGGACTTGCGTCATAATATGGGGCCTGCGCCGATGGCACAGGGTCTTTTTCTTGGGATACCTCGGTTCCGGTTTCGGTTGCTGCTCCGTGGTCGGTGGTCCCTGGCGGGGCCGATCGAAGCAGTCGGTAAGATTGGCAGGAGGCACGGCTTGGAGGCAAGCGGGAAAATGGGGAGTCGTAAACCCGGCCGGATCCCAAGGTTTTGGCGCGAGCCGAGATGGAAAGGGGAGCGCAGGTTTCGGGCGGGGACAACGAATGGCCGCCCGGGGACTCCCCCGGCCAAGCGGCCGAGGCGGACCGAACACCTACTGATCATAGACTCGACCGCGCGGGTGCGCACACCGATAGTGCATGGAGGGCGACCGGAACGGCCATTCAGGACGTGTCGAAGAGCACGGTTCATGGTATAAAGCACGATCTCCATTTTGCCCGCCTTGCCACCTTGCCCCCATCTCGACCATTTCCATGGATTATTCCTCCGTTATTGAGTCCACCGAACTTCTCTGGTTCTGCCTCAAGACGCAGCCCAAGCACGAGAAACTTGCCGCGCAACTTCTTCGCGCCCAGGCCGACCTCGAGGTCTTTTCCCCTTTGCTCCGCTTCCAGAGGGTCACGGTGAGCGGAAAAAAGTGGTTCGAGGAAGCGCTCTTTCCAGGATACATTTTCGCCCGATTTCCTTACTGCACGCATGCCCGTCTGGTCGCTTCCTCCATGGGGGTTACCAAGGTCGTCGGCTTCGGCGGGGAACCCGCGGTGGTCGAGGACAAGATCATCGGGGAGCTTCGGCAGTTTGCCCGCGACAATGAGGTGGTCGAGGTCTCTTCCGAAGTTGAGCCCGGAGACGAAGTAACCGTCCTCGACGGGCCCTTCAAAGGCTTGCGCGCCGTGGTCACCCGCGTCATGCCGGCCAAGGAGCGGGTCGCGGTGCTGCTCGATTTGCTCGGGACTCAGCGCGAGGTCGAGGTCACTCTTGGACGCGTCGTGCCCGGCAAGGTGCACCCGTTTGCGGGACGACCCGCGGCGGCGGGCAACTAAAAATTTCTATCACGCAGTCTGAACAACCAGCTGTCGCCGGGTCATGGAGTCCTCTCCGCGGCCAAGGGCGGCAGCATGCCTAAATCCACCCACATGATCTTCGACGACCACAACCCGCCCGTCCCGCCTCCCGGCTCTCCCGAACCCTCCCGCCATCGCCGGCGCCGTTCCTCGTCCGGGTCGGAGTCTTCCGGACGCCGGCGAAGCGGTACCAGCTCATCGTTTCGCGAGGCGGTGCGCTTGGATGACCTGCCGCGGTCACGCCCGGACGGAAATGCCAAGGCCTGGCTCTGGGTGCTGGGCTTGCTTTTGGTCGCCACGCTCGGTTTCACCTGGTTCTTGCAGCAGGAACGCCCGGCATCCCGGCCGCTGCAAGGAGAAGCGCCGAGTACCAAGCTCGCGCCCTTCATCGACCCGATCCTCGCCCCGCTTGAAATCGGGGTCACGGGATATAGCACCGAGAGCCTCGCCGATTTGCAGTCCGAATTCCGCCTTGAAGGAGAAGAGACCGGCCCCAGCGACCGTGAAGTCTACAGCACCGCCGCAACCATGGCGCAGATTCTGCAGGAGGCGCTTGCCGACCGGGAGCGCCACATGCAGCGGCTGGTCAAACTTGGTGTTCCGCTCGCGGGCATGGTCCCCGACCGGCAAACCCGCACCGATCTCCCCGAGACCGAACGCCGCCGGCTCGAGCTGGCGGTGGCGGTCAGCTGGCAACGCAACTCCGGCACCTACCGCAACCGCGTGGAAGAACTCTGGTATCGTCTCCTTCGTTTGGAGCAGGGCCGCTTCAGCCCCGGCTCCGCCACGATGGCCGAACAGCCTGCCGAGACCTCCTCCCAATGAGTGATGCAAAGCGGCTGGTGGTCATCGGAAGCAACTCGTTTTCCGGGGCAAGCTTCGTCTCGCACTGCTTGCGGGAAGGCTGGGAGGTCCTGGGCACGAGCCGCTCGCCCGAGGCGCACGAAGTTTTCCTCCCTTATCGCTGGCAACGGACACCGGAAGAGCTGTCCCGCTTTTGCTTCGCCCAACTTGATCTCAATCTCCACACCGCCGAACTGGTCGACGCCATCGCCGACTTCAAAGCGCCCCGCGTGGTCAACTTCGCCGCGCAAAGCATGGTGGCCGAAAGCTGGGAACATCCGGACCATTGGTATCAAACCAATGTGGTGGCCAACGTGCGCCTCCACGATGGACTGCGCAAAATGCCGGACCTCAAAAAATACGTCCACGTCTCGACCCCCGAGGTCTATGGCAGTTGCTCCGGCGACGTGCGGGAAGACGCACCCTTCCGTCCAAGCACGCCCTATGCCGCCTCCCGCGCCGCGTGTGACCTTCATCTGCAGACCTTTATCCGGCAATACGACTTCCCCGCCGTCTTCACCCGCGCGGCCAATGTCTTCGGTCCGGGGCAGCAACTTTACCGCATCGTCCCGCGGACCCTTCTCTTTCTCGCGCTCGGACAGAAGCTCCAACTCCATGGTGGTGGACACTCGGTGCGCTCCTTCATCCACATCGACGATGTCTCGGTCGGAACCCTCAGTGCCGCGCTGGACGGCGAGCCGGGCCAAGTTTTCCATCTCTCGACCAAGCGGACGATTGCCATCCGCGACCTCGTCTCGCTCATGTGCGACCAAGCCGGTGTGAAATTCGAAGACTTTGCCGAAATCGTAGCCGATCGGCCCGGAAAAGACTCCGCCTACCTCCTCGACGCGAGTCTCGCCCGCACCAAACTTGGATGGCAGGATCGCGTCTCGCTGGAGGAGGGGATCGCCGACACCAAGCGTTGGATCGATGAAAACCTCGCGGTGCTCCGCGAGCAACCGGCGAATTATATCCACAAAGCGTGAGGCAAAATTGCGACTGCAAAATGAAGAATGCAGAGTGCCAAAGACAATTTTAGCGAAAGAACCAAAGATTACGCTCGGCGTGTCATCCATCTCTATTCCGCGTTTCCAAAGGCTGCGGTCGCTCAAGTCCTCGGACATCAACTCCTCCGCAGCGGAACTTCTGCTGGCGCCAACTACCGGGAGGCTTCGCGCGCACGCAGTAAGCCCGAGTTCATCTCGAAACTCGGCAATAGTCTCAAGGAACTTGGGGAATCGGAATACTGGCTTGAGCTACTTTCCGAGGAGAAAGTTCTTCCGCCCTCCCGTCTGCAGCCGTTACTTCAAGAAACGAGCGAATTAATTACTCTGTTTGTTCCCAGCATCAAAACAACGGGGTACCAAACAGCGAGGTGCCGCTAAAGTCCCCGTCATTCGCCACCCATCGCTCTAAAATCTCGATTTCCAAAATCATGTCAAAAATCCTCGTAACAGGTGGTTTCGGCTACGTCGGTAGTCGGCTCGTTCCACATCTTCTGTCCCTCGGCCATGATGTGCGCGTCCTCGATCTCATGCTTTACACAGAAGCAGGGTTCGAGGCCCTCAAGGCCGATCCCAAGTGGCCGGAGTGGGAAAAACGCTTCAGTCTGGTGCGCGGCGACTTGCGGGACGCCGGCAAGGTTCGCGAAGCGCTGGCCGGACGCGACACGGTGATTCATTTGGCTGCCATCTCCAACGACCCGACCGGCGACATCGACGAAGTCCTCACGCGGCAGGTGAATTTTGATGCCGTCGGTATGCTGCTTGCTTTGGCCAAGGAGGCCGGCGTGAAGCGTTTCATCAATGCATCCTCCTCCAGCGTCTTCGGTGCACGGACCGAGTCGGAAATCAACGAACGCCTCGAACCCGAGCCGCTGACCTACTACTCGAAATACAAGGCTCTCTCGGAATGGCTCGTCCTCTCCGCCTCCGGCCCCGAGTTTTGTGCCGTCAATGTGCGCCCCGCCACGGTTTGTGGTTACTCGCCGCGCCAGCGTTTCGATCTCACGGTGAACAAGCTGACCGCTGACGCGCTGCGCAAAAAAGTGATCACCGTGCATGGCGGTCAGCAGCGCCGGCCGAATGTCGGCATGACCGACATGATCAACCTCTACGGCATTCTTGTCGTAGCGCCGGTGGAGAAAATCAATGGCCGGACCTTCAACTTCGGTTTCGAAAACCACAAAGTCATCGACATTGCCAAAATTATCCAATCCGAGTTGTCCGATCTGAGCGTCAAAATTGAAGTGACCGATACAGCCGACCATCGCGACTACCACATCTCCTCCGATCGAATCTTGAACGACTTGGGGTACAAGCCCGTGAGCAGCATCAAGCAGGAGGTCGCCCATCTGCGCAAAGTTCTCGAGTCCGGTCAGTTTCCCGACATCGATGCTGCCGAGCATTACAACATGAAGTTCATGGAAGTCGGCCGCGATGCCGGCTGCCTCGCTTATCTCGCTCGTTAGGAGCCGGAATCAGAGGACCACGGATTACACCGATGACACTGATAAGAAGATGGCGTCTGCTGCCATCCGTGAGATCCGTTTGATCTGTGGTTAAATAATGTCTCCTACCAAAATCATTCCGTTCGCCGAAGCGCCCGCGCTTTTCGACAAGCTGCGCGGCGAAGGCAAGCGCTTGGTGCAGTGCCACGGCACCTTCGACCTATTGCACCCAGGACACATCGTTCATCTCGAAGACGCCAAGAAGCTCGGCGACCTACTCGTTGTCACCGTCACGGACGAAAAACACGTCAACAAAGGACCCGGGCGCCCGTATTTCAACGATGCGCTCCGAGTCCGCACATTGGCCGCGCTCTCCTGTGTCGACTACGTTGTGCTCGTTCCGCACACCGCTGCGGTCGAAGCGATCGAAACGGTCAAACCGAACATTTATTGCAAGGGAACGGAATATGCCGACGCAGCCAATGACGTCACCGGCAACATCCACGAGGATGTTGCTACGGTGCAAAAGCACGGCGGCGAGGTTCGTTATCTCGGGGACGTGGTCTTCAGTTCGACCCGCCTGCTGAACCGCCACTTCGAGACAGCTAACCCCGAAGTCACCAAATTCTGCGGCGAACTCGCTTCGCGTGTTTCACCGCAGGACTTGGCGGATGCTGTGGCTGGATTCGCCGGTCTCCGCGTGCTTGTCATCGGCGACACCATTTTTGACAAATACTCATTCGTCAAAGTTCAGGGTCTCACCTCCAAGAATCGCATCATTTCCGGACGCTACCTGGAAGAGGAAGCCCAAGCCGGCGGCGCGCTCGCTGTCTACCGTCACATCAAACAGTTCACACCGAACGTCAGGCTTGTTTCCCTGCTCGGCACCGAAGGCTGGCTCGAACCGACCCTGCGCATGTTCATGCCCACGCAGGACGATGCGACGGTCCGCGATCCCGACTTCGTCTCCATTATCAAACAGCGCTACGTCGAACCGGTCAGCGAGGGCAAGGACCTCAGCAAGCTTTTCTCCGTGAACTACGTCAACGCCGCCCCGCCCTTGCAGTCGGTCGTTGATCGCGTCCTCGGACGTTTGGAAGCCGAGATCAAGAATTGCGATGTCGTGGTCCTTGCCGACTTCGGACACGGACTCATGCAGCAAGAAGTGCGCGACTTCCTGCAGGACAGCGGAGTCTTCCTCGCCCTCAACTGCCAAACCAATTCCAACAACCACGGCTTCAACATCATCTCGCGTCAATACCGCCGCGCGGACGTCTTCTCCCTCGATGAACAGGAGCTCCTTCTCTCGTGCGGACACCGCCATGTCGACTTCGGTGCCGAACTCGACAAGCTCCGCGCCCATCTCGACGCCCGCGCCGGATGGCTCACCCGCGGCGCCGTGAAAACCATCGGTGTCGACGCCGAGGGCAGCAATGCCGCCTGCCCTCCGCTGGGCGACGATATTACCGACACGATCGGGGCAGGGGACGCGTTCTTTTCGGTCATGGCCTTGGCCGCAAGGAATGGCCTGCCGGTCGATCTCACGACTTTCCTCGGACAATTGGCCGGCGCGCAGGCTGTGAAAATTGTCGGCAACCGCGAGCCGATCTCGAAGCCTGTCCTGCTTAAAAGCGGCATGGCCCTGCTCAACCGCGATCCTGTTTGACCCCGCCCGTCGAGAACCTCGATCGCATCGCCGCCGAATTGCGCGGCGAAGTGATTGGCCTGTCCCACCGCGCCAAGACCCCGCACCTGGGTTCTTCGCTTTCCTGCTTGGATCTGCTGGCCATCCTTTATTGGGAATTCCTGCGGATCGACCCCAAGAAGCCCGGTTCCCCCGACCGCGACCGGTTTATCTTGAGCAAAGGCCATGCTGCCCCAGCGCTCTACGTCGCTCTGTGCGAACGTGGGTTCTTTCCGACGAAGTTTCTCGAAGAATACGGCAAGGATGGAGCTGCGCTTGCCGAGCAGCCTGCACCGAATTGCGCAGCAGGTGTGGAGTGGGCGACCGGTTCACTAGGACACGGCCTACCCGTCGGCATCGGTATGGCGCTCGCCGCTCGCATCCAGAAACGGAATTACCGCACGGTCGTCCTGCTCAGCGATGGCGAGTGCAACGAGGGAACTGTCTGGGAAGCTGCCATGTTTGCCGCGGCCCAAAAGCTCGGTTCGCTCACCGTGCTCGTCGATTACAACAAATGGCAGGCCACCGGGCGCAGCGAGGAAGTCATGGCCCTGGCCCCGCTGCGTGACAAATGGGAGGCCTTCGGTTGGGAGAGTTACGAAGTCGACGGACATGATTTCGCCGAGATCCGCGCGGCCCTGACCTGCGCAGTGTTGCCCGACCGGAACAAACCGCTGGCCATCATAGCCCACACGATCAAGGGCCGCGGAGTCTCTTTCATGGAAGACGACAACAACTGGCACTACCGCATCCCGAACGCCGAAGAATTAGCTGCCGCGCGTAAAGAGTTGGCGGTGGAATGATGAACCGCGACCAGACGTCTTGTCGGCGAGGACGCCGACGCTACAGCTGATGTAGCGGCGCCATCCCCGGCGCCGGTCGTTAGCATTCCTCCCAGTTCGTCACCCCGTATTCGGCATTCTAACTTTCCCCATGCGCAACGCCTTCGCCGACGAAATCACGAAAAGCGCGCAACAGCGCGAGGATATCGTTTTGCTCTCCGGTGACATCGGGAATCGCTTGTTCGACAAATTCAAAGAGGTCGCCCCGGGCCGCTTTTTCAACTGCGGCGTGGCCGAAGCCAACATGGTGGGCGTTGCTGCCGGAATGGCGGCCAGCGGCTTGCGTCCAGTCTGCTACACCATCGCTTCCTTTCTCACTTACCGCGTTATTGAGCAGATCCGCCTCGATCTCGGCTACCATCATCAACGTGTCATTCTTGTCGGAACAGGAGCTGGTCTCTCCTACGCCTCACTCGGCTCGACCCACCACTCGGTCGAAGACATGGGTATGCTGCGCTTGATCCCGGGTCTGGCTGTCCTTGCGCCAGGGGACGAGAAAGAACTGCGCTCGGCGTTTCATGCCGCCCTGGATTATCCCGGGCCGGTCTACATCCGCATCGGAAAAAAGGGTGAGCCGGTTGTCCACGAAGCGGAGCCCAATTTTGAAATCGGGAAAGCCTTGCGCCTTCGCGAAGGCAAAGAGGTGTCGATTCTCGCACTGGGCAACACCTTGCCGCTGGCCGTGGAAGCGGCAACGCAACTTGAGAGTCGGGGTGTCAGCTGCGGCGTGGCCAGCATGGGATCGCTCAAGCCTCTGGATACAAAACTGCTTGGCGACGTGTTCACATCGGCCAAAGTTGTGGCGACGCTAGAAGAGCACTCCGTGCTCGGTGGCCTCGGGACCGCCGTTTCCGAGTGGCTTGCAGTCAGTTCGGGCCCGGCAAAAGCGAGGCTCCTTACTTTCGGCACACCCGATGAGTTTCTCCATGCCACCACGCACCAACCATCCGCCCGCGAGTGGGCTGGCTTGACCGTTGAAGGTATCACTGGGCGCATTCTCTCCGCGCTCGGATAATACATCATGGCTTTTATCGATTTCATCGCGCCGATCCACAAAGCAACCACGCGCGATTACCTCGCGAGGGTAAACGACTCCGAGTATCCCAAGGCCAAAGCCGCGGAACTGGCGTCAAAATGGGGTGTCGATTACTGGGATGGCGACCGTCGGACAGGTTATGGCGGAATGAATTACGATGGCCGCTGGCGCAAAGTGGCCGACCTCATGACGAGCCACTACGGCCTCAAAGCAGGAGATAAGGTCCTTGATATCGGCTGCGGCAAGGGATTTCTCCTCCACGATCTTACCCAAGCTGTGCCGGGTTTGGAGGTGACCGGATTGGAGATCAGTCGTTATGCTGTTGATCACGCCAAAGCCGAGGTAAAGGACAGGATTGTGGTCGGTAAGGCATCTTTATTGCCCTTCAAAGATGGAGAGTTCGACTTCGTTTTTTCCATCAACACCCTGCACAACTTGCCCTGCTATAACCTCGACCGCGCTTTGCGTGAAATGATGCGCGTTGGAAAGAAGCATCGTTACATTTGCGTCGAGAGTTGGCGCAACGAGTCGGAGAAAGCCAACCTGCTTTATTGGCAACTGACCTGCCGCGCTTTCTTTGCCCCGGACGAGTGGGAATGGTGGTTCGGACAAACCGGCTACACCGGCGACCATAGTTTTATTTATTTCGAGTAAAGAGCTCTCACGGAGACACTGAGGCACGGAGATGCACGAAAACGAGATCGGGTCTGTGGTGGTGGAGTGCGCAGTGGCCCTGCACCGAGATCTTGGTCCGGGATTGCTCGAGACAGTGTACGAGGTGACTTTGGTTCGGGCACTCGAGCGGCGCGGACTTAGCGTCCAACGACAGGTCGCGGTGCCTATCGAATACGAGGGTGAAACCTTTGCCGAGGGTTTCCGCGCGGACCTTATTCTGGAAAGCAAGGTTCTCTTGGAATTGAAGTCGGTCGAGCGCGTAACACCCGCGCACAAAAAGCAGTTGCTCACTTATCTGCGGCTGACCGGCTTGAAACTAGGCTACTTGCTTAATTTCGGAGAAGCGCTCATGCGCGACGGAATTACCCGAACCATTAATGGTTCTCTGGATTCGATCCCTCTGAGCCCTTGTGACTCCATGAGAGGGAAAGACTCAACAGAAGAGCTCTCACTAAGACGCAGAGAGACGGAGGGTCTGAGACTGTGAAAAGATTGAAACGTCAGCGATCGACAGAATTGCCAGCTGATTATGCTCAGCAGGTCCTGATACCGGCCTTTTCCAATCCGATCACCCCTTTGTGCCCCCGTGTCTCCGTGAGAGTAAAAGGATCGAGAGGCTTGAGACTTTGAAGACACCCGCCGCCATTTTGGTCGAGCAGCGCAAACCGCTGGTCATCGATGAAGTCGAAGTTCCGGCGCTCAAACGAGGACAAGTCCTCGTCGACATTCATGCCACGCGCGTCTGCGGGTCGCAGATTGGTGAGATCAATGGGGTCAAGGGTCCGGATAAATTTCTTCCGCATCTTCTCGGACATGAAGCTGGGGCTGTCGTTCTTGAAGTTGGCCCGGACGTGACGCATGTCGCACCTGGTGACCGCGTCGTTTGCCATTGGCGTCCGGGGGCGGGGATTGATGCCGGCGGTTCGGTCTACAAGTGGAACGGACGCGAGGTGAATGCGGGGCCGATTACCACATTCCAAAAATACGCCATTATTTCCGAAAACCGCTTGACCAAAGTTCCGCCCGACACTGACTTCGAGCTGTGCTGTCTCCTCGCCGACACGCTCACCACGGGTTTCGGGATCATCAATAACGATGCCAAGGTTAAAGCGGGAGAATCGGTGGTGATCTTCGGGGTAGGGGGCATCGGGCTTGGGGTACTGCTCGGGGCCAAGTTGGCCGGCGCCAATCCGATCATCGGGGTCGACCTGCATGATCACAAACTGGGCAAAGCAGCCGAATACGGTTTAACGCATCAGATCAACGCCTCGCGCGAAAATGCTGCCGAGCGTGTGAAAGAAATTCTCGGCGGCTTGGCCGATGTCACCATTGACGGTACCGGGAATCCGAAAGTCATCGAAACGGCTTACGACTTGGCCAAACTGCGCGGCGGGCGGTGCGTGTTGTTCGGTGTCATGCCCAGCGATCAGCGCGTCTGTATCCATACTCTTCCCCTCCATTTCGGCCGTGTGCTAACCGGCTCCGAAGGGGGCCAAAGCCAGCCTGAGTTCGATATCCCTAAAATCTTGGGGAGGCTGTTGTCAGAGAAGTTGGATGTTGCAGGCTTTGTCAGTCACCGAGCTCTGCTCGGCGACCTTCCGGCGGTGATCGACGGGATGCGGCGAGGGGAAGTGATTCACGCTATTGTTCGGCCAGCGTGAGGTGATTGTATGTCTGTTTTCACTGCTGTTGTACTGTTGTTGGGGACACTGTTCGGGGTTCACCTCATCTGGTGGCGAATAGCCCTCCCGCGCAGGCAGCGGGCGGTTTTGCTGGGTTTTTTTCTGATTGGAGGTCTCGTACTTGCCCCGCTCGTCGGGCTTTTGCTCGGACGTTTGGGCGTTGAACCCCTTTCTGTCGTCCAATGGCTCAACGTGGGACTGGCTGTTGTGGCCTTCGCGCTGGCTTACGTGGTCACATATTCCGCGTTGGAAGCGGACAGCCCAACGCTCAGCCTCGTTCGCCACATTGCATCAGCCGGTTCTCGCGGTGCCAGCGAGGAGAATCTGTTCGAATTCATGGCATCACGCCCCTTCGTTGGCGCCAGACTCTCGGCCTTGCTTGAGGAAGGCATGGTTCATGAGCAGGACGGACGCCTCCGTCTGGCCGAGCATCCATACACGCTTTTCAAGATCGTCCTGTTGCATCGTGAAAAGGTTCTCGGACTAACCCGGCACGGAGGATGAGCACGAACACTTTTATTCAGATTCTGCATCTGCTGGCACCCCTCGTGGCTTTGGCCACCATGGCAGCAAGCCACGCGGTTTTGTGCAGGCTTCGTCCGGATGCGCCCATCCTAAACTTGCTAGTCGTCGGCGGTTTCGCCGGGTTGGGGGGGCTTTTTGCCATGCAAATTTTAGCTCTAGCTTACGGACAAAAGTTGGGCGGTGCGTTACTCGCTGTGATGCTGGTTGACGGGCCGGTTTATGCTTGCCTGGCTTACGGCTATGCCAATTTCGTCAATCTGGGCCACGCCTCGGTGCGGATCCGTATTTACCGTGAGCTGCTTGACTCACCCGAGGGAATCCGAATTTCGGAGCTTCAAAGCAGGTACGACGAAGCTGGCATGCTCAATATTCGCCTGCGGCGGATGCTTGACGCGGAGGATCTGACCTTCGATGGGGAAGCTTATCGACTCAAGAAAAGGCGCTTGCTTACCATCAGCACGGTTATTTTCCGACTTAAAAGGGCGGTGCTTGGCCGTCAGAGTGAATTTAATCCATGATGGATCATTTTAAAGAGATCGTTACCTTCGGGCCGCAGCCGCTGCCGGATCATCAGGAGCAGCCGTTTGAACTTGGCCTGTTCGTCGCCTGCTACAACGAGGAAGCTAATATCAAAGCCACGCTGGAGACGGTCATCGCGGCCTGCGTAGAAGTCGGTGTATCTTTTCAGATCGTGGTCATCGACGACTGTTCCCGAGACCGGACAGTGGAGAAGATCAAAGACTTCGGCCTCGCGCACCCAGACACCCCGCTCACGCTTTATATCAATGCAAGGAACGAGGGATTGGCTAACAACTACGCTGAGGCGGCCTTCCTCCTGCGTTCGGAATGGTATCGGCTGATCTGCGGCGACAATGTCGAACCAAAGGATACGCTCGTTACTATCTTCAAAGAACTTGGCGCTGCCGAACTGCTCATTCCTTACAACATCCAGATACGCGGACGGGCTCCGTCGCGGCGGATCATTTCTAAAGCCTACACAATATTGGTCAACTTCCTCAGCGGCTTCAAACTCCATTACTACAACGGATTGGTGGTAACCCGCCGCCAGTACGTGATGCGCTGGCATTCCAACTCCCACGGGTTCGGATTCCAAGCTGATCTTCTCACCCGTCTTTTATCCCGCGGCCTCAGTTACAAGGAGATTGCTGTCTACGGGCAGGAACGTGAGGCAGGTAACTCAAAGGCTCTGACCTTCCGCAATTTCGCTTCGGTGGTGCATTCGCTGCAGAACATTATCACCCGGCGCGTCGCCAAGTTGCTCTACGGTCAATGCTAATCCGCCGGCATGCGCATCGGTATCGATCTGGATAACACGCTGGCGGACTATTCCGCGCCGCTCCTCCGTCTGTGCGCGTTGCACGGAGTCGATCCCGGCGTCGACCCGAAGTTGGCGCTTCGTGAACATCTGCGTGGCGCCGGTCGCGAGAACGAGTGGACGCGCTTGCAGGGGGAGATTTACGGCCCATTGATGGCCGAAGCGTTGTTATTTCCGGGAGCTGCGGACTTTTTCCGGCGCAGTCTTGCCGCCGGGAGCGAGTGTTTCATTGTCAGTCATCGCACCCGCCAACCGATTCTCGGTGAAGCTCATGACCTCCATTCTTCCGCGCGCCATTGGCTCCGAGCGGTGGGGTTGGCCAATGTGCCCGTCCATCTCGAGCAATCGAAAAGCGCCAAAGTTGGCCGGATCCGTTCGCTGGGTGTGAACTGCTTTATCGACGATCTTCCCGAGTTACTGTCGGACTCTGCCTTCCCCGAGGGAGTGCGGCGCATCCTGTTCGACCCCGGCAACCAGCATGCGGATTCCCCTGTGTGGAGGCGCTGCAGTTCATGGCACTCGGTCGCCAGCGAGCTGTTTGAGTCGTGACCACCGCGGACCAATGTGAGGTTGAGGCCTTCCTTGCCGCCCAAGGTTGTTCCCAATCCGGTGCGAGCAGGCGAAAACTTGCCGGGGGAGGGCGCCACGAGGTTTATCTGGTCGAAGAAGGTGAGCGGAAGGCGGTGCTTAAGCTGCACGCTCCGCCTCGGGGCACCAGCACGCTGGACAGTTTCGGGCACGAACTTCGCTGCCATCGGTTCCTCGCCGCGCACCTTCCGGAGCACGTGCCGGCGTTGCTCGGCGCAGATTCCTCAAGCCGTGCGCTGCTTTTCGAGTGGGTGGAGGGAACGCGGCCGTGTGCGGATCAAATCGACTTAGCCCTCGTGGGAAAAATGGCCTCATTTCTCATTGCCGCCAATCGTCCCGAGTTGCATGCGCGAGCCGCTGAGGCGGGTATTCCCTTTGCTTCGGAACACGGATTTTCCGCGTGGCACCACCTGAGGAACGCACAGCAGAGAATTGCTGCATTGCTGGCCACGTCCGCCGGGGATCCGATTACGAGCGAGATGAGAGACTTTGTGCGGGATGAATTGTCTTCTTCTCTCCAGGTTTGGCAGTCGAGGTGCGATACTCAGGAGCTCGACCATACGACCTCCCAAGTATTTTCGCCCTCGGATTTTGGATTCCACAATGTCCTTCTTCGCGGCGATGGGCGTTGTTCTTTCCTCGATTTTGAACACGCTGGCTGGGATGATCCGGCGAAACTCGTGGCGGATTTTATTCTGCAGCCAGACTTTGTGCTGGCGCCGGCGCTGGCCGCTTCGTTCGCCGAGGAATTGGCGCGTTCGGGATGTTTCGGTCACAGCCTCTTGGGTGCCGTACACTCCTTGTTGCCGGTGCAAGCTGTCAAATGGACCTGTATAGTTCTCAATCCCTTCCTTGCTCCTGGCCGCGACGCCGCCGCGCTCGGCTCCCGGCTAGAAAAAGCAAAGGTCTACTGGCGGAAAGTGCGCAGCTCATAATTTAGGATGACTCACACAATCTGTCATTTTTGCCAGCACTCCTTCTGTGTGGAGCAGGGTGCGCGGCGCTCGCTCCCTCGTGTTACCTCCGATTGTCGTCCGGCGCCTCGGACGGGTGCGCTGGTGGTTTGTCCTTCTTGCGGTCTCGCCCAGACGGCAATTTCCGACGACTGGCGGGGTGCGGCGATGACCACTTACAGCGAATACTCCATTTATGAAGCATCGGGTGGTGCCGAGCAGAAAATTGCCTCTGAGAGCGGGCTGCAAAGTCGCTCCGATGTTTTAGTCGGCAAGCTTGCCTCGTTGGGGGAGCTCGCAGCCAAGGGCAAACTGCTTGATGTTGGTTGCGGCAATGGGGCTTTCCTCCGTGCTTTTTCAGCAAAATTCCCGGAGTGGGAGCTCGATGGTTCTGAAACCGACGACCGCAATTTGCTGCGGTTGCACGAGATCCCTAACTTCCGAAATTTTCATGGTGTCGATGTTTCCAAGCTTCCGCGCGGATACGACGCGATCTCAATGGTTCACGTGTTGGAACACATCGAGAATCCCGCGGAGTTATTGCGGAACCTACTCCAACATGCTGCGCCTGAAGCACTGCTTCTTGTCGAAGTCCCCTCCTGGAAAGCGAATCCCTTTGCCCTGATTATTTCCGATCACGCCTCCCATTTTACCGGCGAATCTTTGCAAATGGTGGTCAATGCCTCGGGGTGGCAGACAAAAATGGTATCGGCGGATTGGGTGCCGAAAGAGGTGTCACTTGTGGGGCACAACGCTCGTTCGGCAGTCGTTGCTTCCAGCAAACTGGATGCCTCCCGGGAATCTGAGGCCCTGCAGGAGGCAGTCCGTTGGTTGTCTGAAGTGATGGCAGATGCCCGACGCATCGCCGAAACGAGCGCGGATTTCGGCTTGTTCGGCTCTGCCATTGCAGCTACTTGGCTGTATCAGGGAGTGAGCGATAAGGTCCGCTTCTTCGTCGATGAGGACCCGCAAAAGATTGGACGCACACACCTGGGCTTGCCCATTCTCGCCCCAGCCGATGTCCCGCCAGACTCGGATGTATTTGTGGGAATCAGCCCCATTTTTTCCGAATCTTTAGCGGCCCGGTTAAGTGCCGGCACGCGCCGCTTCCATCCTGCTCGGAAGTCCAGCTCCTGCACTGTTGCCTGAACCTGACCGCGTCGGGCATGGTAGCACGAGAGTTTTTATGTCCTCACAATCCAAAGAGCCGCAATACCAGTTCCTCATTGAACGACAAAAGGAAAGTGACACATCACGCTTCGGTCTGATGAGCAGTCAGACTTGGCAGGATGATCCTAAGCGACTGGTATTTGTCCTCTCGCGTTACAAGTTCGCCGCCAAGATGCTGTCCGGTTGCCGGCGCGTGTTGGAGATCGGTTGTGCCGATGCTTTCGGGACGCGGATCGTGCGGCAGGCCGGACCGGAAGTGACGGCCGTCGATTTCGATCCAGTCTTTATCGAGAATGCGCGACAAACCATGGACGCACGATGGCCGGTCGATTTTGCGGTGCATGACATGACGGAGACGGCTTTTGGCGCGAATACTTGCGATGGTGCTTTCGCCCTTGATGTGATTGAGCACATCACACCGGAGAAGGAGGATGCTTTCGTCGCAAATGTGGTGCGCTCCTTGACTCGGCACGGAGTGTTACTTCTGGGTTGTCCTTCGCAAGCCTCCCAAGCTCATGCTTCCAAGCCAAGTCGCGAGGGGCATGTGAACTGCAAGGATGGCGAAGAGATGAGAAAACTTCTCGGGAGGCACTTTCACAATGTTTTTGTTTTTTCCATGAATGACGAGGTGGTGCACACCGGCTATTTTCCGATGGCGCAATACATTTTCGGATTGGCATGCGGCCCGAAGGTCGTGGCCGCCAGCGCGTGATTCTGGTCACGGGAGGCGGCGGGCTCATCGGCGGCGCGCTGGTCGCGCGGTTGAGGTCCGAGGGGCACGAAGTTTGGGCGCCCAGTCGATCAAAGCGCAATAGTGCCGGACTTGATCTGGATCAACCGAACAATGGCACTTTTCCGGAGGCTATCCAAACCGCGTTTCTCTCTGCGTGGCGGGGTGGAGTGGTCGAAGCGGCTCAGGATGAGTGGGCCACCTGGCGCACCAATGTCGAGGGGAACCTGGCCCTGATCAAAAGACTCCGGGAGCAAAGCGTGAATATGGTGTTTCTGTCGACGAGCTTGGTGTTTGCCGGAACTGAAACGTCCGCCCACGCACCGCTCTCTCCTTGTTGCTACTACGCCGAGCAGAAAGCAGCGATCGAGGCCGCTCTCGATCCGCACAAGGATGTGATTGTTCGCATGACGAAAGTTGGCGAGACCTTGTTGCCACGCTTGCGGCAATGGGCCGCATCGCTTCGCGCCGGGGGAAGTATCGCTGTGGCTCGGGGATTGCGGCTTGCGCCGGTGTTGCTTGATGAGGCCGTGGATGGCCTCGCGGGCTTAGCACGGGACCACCTGCCTGGGATCTATCAGATGTCCGCGCTGCGCGATCATAGCTACTTCGATCTCGCCGCGAGTCTGTCCTCGGTTGTTGGTGGCGTTGTCGCTGACGATCCGGACGCCGGGAAGGATGTTTTCCGGCCGATTCCGGTTTCGGGTCGGCTAACCATCTGCTCTCCCGTAGGGTCCTCCGCTTGGCCAACAGGCGAGGACCGCGCGCAATTGCTTGTCGAAAGGGCTCTTTCGTGATGAGTTCGCCGACTCCCATGCAGACCGCCGACGAGCCAAAGACAATGAAGACCAACCGCTTTAACACGCCGATTCTCACGCTCTCAGCGTTTGTTTTAGTTTATTGCCTTGCGCTGGGATTCGGCTGGCTGCGTCAGACCCCGTCGCAGGAGGAGCTTTATGGTGATGTCGGGCGCTTCATTCACGAATTCGGGCGCATGTTCAGCGGTGGGGGCATTGCTTGGTGGGGGCCGGATTTTCTGCAGGGGCAGAGCAACACTCCGTATTTCCTCAGTGCTTTCCCGCTTTTTTTCGGGTCGTTGTTTTATTACCTCTTCGGTGACCCGGCGGGGATCAAGATCGCCGCGCTCGCGGTGATTCCCGCGGCGGCAGCCGCCATGTTTGTTTTTGTGCGGCGACTGACCGGGCATGACTGGACGGCTGTTATTGCGGCCCTCCTTTACATTTCCAGTGCGCAGATCCTCCTGCGCATCGCGAACTTCGAGCATTGGATGGGGAGTTACTCTTACATCTTCCCGCCGCTGATTTTGTGGGCGTTCCTCAAAGTTGCCGGGGAGGGTTCCTTGCGGGCCTCTGCGTGGTTGGCCTTCGGTTGGTCGGCCATGATGCTTTCGTATGCGAAGCTGACTTTCATGTTCGCGCCAATGGCGGCTGTCTTCTTTGTTTGGCTTTTGGTCGATCAACCGGAGCGACGGGTCGCTCTCGTCAGAGGCACGCTGGTTTCTCTGGTGTTGGTTTGTTTGATGGCGGTTATTCTGTTGCTGCCGCTGACGCGAGAGTACCAGTGGGTCTCGGCGTTTTCTTTCGACAACTTCACGGGCTGGCAGCAGGCGTTTTCTTTGAAGAACTTCACCTCCGTGCTGGATAGGGCCAATGGCTTGTTCGCCAATATGCGGCCGGATTTTGTGGCGGATCGAGGACAGTTTTATCTCGGATTGGTGACGTTGTTCGCGGTAGGGGCCGTGTTCTGGTGGTCGCGCAGGCACTCGGAGTGGTTGGCGACGCGTAATGGCGTGCTGCTGCGGTTGTTTGTCGGGATGACGCTGCTGGCGCTGTGGCTTTCGCAGGGGCCGTTTTCGGTCTTCACCGGGGTGCAGGAATTTTTGAAGGGTTCGGTCAAGGCTCCGGATTGGATTGCGGCGTTAATGTGGCTGATGACTTTCATCCCGCTCTTTCTCATCTATGCCCTTTTGCCGGCGGGTCCGCGCCGCGGGTTCTGGGCCACAGTCCTCATCTTGGTCTACCTTTTCGTGCCGGGGTTTGTCCTGCTGGAGAAGCTGCCGATGTATCGTGACATCCGGGCGCCGTGGGGTTTTTGGGAGGTCGGGTTCTTTGCTGGTGCGGTGGCGGGGGCACTTGCTTTGCAGCAGCTTTTTGTTTCGTTGATCGATAAGCGTGACCGGGTAGTTGTCGCTGGCCTGCTCGGCGTGATCCTTTTGCTCGATTCGTCGGCTTATTTTTCGAAGTTCTTCGCGCCGGGCCTGCCGGCGCAGACCTTTACGGACTTTGATCGGTCGCAGGAGTATTTGAAGACTTCGCTCATCGAGGGGCGTGTTTATCCGATGTCTGGGCGCTACTTCTACCTCCGGACGCCGATGCAATCGGGCAGGGGGCTCAACACCGAAGCGGCGTGGAGTCATTTCCAGATGCGCGGGGTGAGGGCGCTGGTCAATGGGGCCAATTCTTCGCCGGGGGCCATGCAGACTTACATGCGGGTGGCGGGGATTTCGCATGTGCTGCTGGACAAGAAGGATCCGTTCACGCCACCGGAGATTCAGAATGCCTTCGCTCAGGCGTATCCGGCGGGGTTCGACTCGGAATACATCAAGGTGCTGGAGAACAAGGATTCGCTGGCTCCGGCCTTTGTCGCGCGGGAATACATTGCCATGGATCCGGAGACGGAAGCGTTGTCAGCGGCATTTCTTGATGCGGCGGGGCGGATCAACGCGGCGCCGATTGAACTCGGACCGAACCAGCGCAGTTTTCCCTTCCTCGCCGGCACAGGGTCGGCGCAAAATGGCATCCAGATTTCCGAGAAATACGCCAAGGGTCCGGGCGCACCTTTCCAGCGCGTGTCCTTCAATGCGCCGCGCAAAAGTCCATCCAAGATGTCCTTCGATCCCTTCGGATCGCGCGAAGGATGGCTGGTGGTCACCGAGGCATGGCACCCGGACTGGCGCGCCTACTCGGACGGCACGCAGATCCCGATTTTCAAAGCCTTCGGAGGACTCATGGCTGTGCCGCTCGGGCGGACCAATGGCCCCATCGAGTTCGTCTTCTCCCCGCCGCGCTGGTATGACCTTGCCGTTTGGATTTCCGGCCTTTCTTGGGTTGGTGTGCTTGGCATGTTGCTCATCATGCCGCTGCCCTTCATTCCGAAGCGGTGGAAGGATTGGTGGACTGGGGCGAACAAGCAGACGCCCCTCATTACCCCGCCGACCGGGAGCATAGACAAGGTGGTGGTTGTCATCCCGACCTACAACGAACGCGAATCGATCAACAAAGCGATTGATTTGGTCCTCGGACTCCCACGCAAGGAGGATGTTCTGGTCGTTGATGACGGGTCGCCGGACGGAACGGCGGAGGTGGTGCGCGCCCGCCCTGAGTTCAACAAGCGCGTCTTTCTGCTCGAGGGCAAAGGCAAGGCGGGGTTGGGTACGGCTTACCGCCGTGGATTTCAATGGGCGGTTAACAACGGTTACCAGGCGGCGGTCGAAATGGACGCCGATCTCTCGCATGACCCGGCAGACATTACCAAGCTGCTCGAGGCCTTGGAGCAGGGGGCACACCTTGCGGTGGGTTCGCGTTACCTCGGCGGTATCTCGGTGCTTAACTGGCCACAGAGCCGGCTCTTCATCAGCACGTTCGGTGGATTTTATGTCAGGACGCTGACCGCGCTCCCCATGAGCGACCCGACGAGTGGCTTCAAAGCGATCCGTGTCGACGTCCTGCGCGACCTCAATTGGGACAAGGTCCAAGCCGAAGGCTACGCCTTCCAGATCGAGCTGCACCACACCGCGTGGAAGCAGGGCTTCACGATCAAAGAGGTTCCCATCGTCTTCACCGAGCGCCGCGAGGGAGACTCAAAGATGTCGACAGCGATCTCGCTGGAAGCTGCCTGGCGCGTGCTGAGACTGGCTGCGGTCAGCTAAGGAAGAGTTGAGGGTGGAGAGATGAGAGTTGAGGGCACAGGTCTGTCCAGCTGCAATCTGCCACAATGCACTTTAAACAAAGCGTTGTTGATGTCGTTGGCGCGTTGAACGCCGCGGAGATTCGCTACCTAATCGTTGGTGGATTGGCGGTCGCCTCTCACGGCTATCTCAGAACCACGAAAGATATCGACCTGGTGATTGCGCTTGATCCAAACAACGCAACGGCTGCCTTTGCTGCTTTGGCCAAGGCCGGCTATAGACCGAAGGTGCCGGTTACGGCGGCTGAATTTTCGGATGTTGGAACTCGGGAAAGACTCATCGAGGAAAAGCACATGATCGTTCTCCAATTCTGGAGAGACGAGTCGCCCGATGTTGATGTCTTCGTCCGCGAACCTTTTGACTTTGATGCCGAGTGGGCAAACGCCCGGATAGAGCAGGTGACTCCGGACTTGCAGGCTAGGGTAGTCGGGCTCGAGGCTTTGCTTGAGCTGAAACGCCAAGCCTCGCGACCGCAGGACTTGGCGGATATCGACGCCTTGACCAAGCTATACGAGGCATGAAACGCAAAGAATATCCAAATGACCCTTGGTTCTATGCTTCTTTCGAGGGAGCTCGCATCGCGGCATTGCTCAAGACGTGCGACCTTCCGTTTTCCGAGAAGCTGGATTTTATGGACGAAGCTTTCCGGCTTTTCCCGAGAGGATACATGCGCCAGCCGGTCGCAAACCTTACGCCGGTGGTGGCGGAGACTGCTGAATGAAGCGCCGCCTATACCCTGACGACCCATGGTTTTATTCGACCTTCGAGGGAGCCGGGATATCTCACCTTCTGCGGGCTGCGGATCTCTCGGTTTCCCAAAGATTTGATCTGCTCGACGCAGCGGTCGATATGGCGGAGGAAATTGTAGAGGCTCGCGAGCGACGCTTGGCCAAGGAGGCCACAGTGAAAGTCGCGGAGCAGCCCGGGTAGCAAGGGCCCGCTGGCCAGCGGGCCCTACCGATCGATCAAACTCGTCACAAGTCACACGTCACTTTCCTTTGCGGCTCGCGAGGACGCTGCCCTTCAGGGAATACAGCGTGAGCCACGAGGGGGGGGGGGTAGCCTCCTTAGACTTGACCAAGTAAACTTGACCATATAGCTTGCAAGTCATGCAAACGATGCTGGTTTCCGATTTCAAAGCCAAGGCGATCGCCACACTTAAGCGCGTGAAGTTGACGGGCGAGCCGGTGCTCGTGACCTTGCGGGGCAAGCCTCTCGCGGAGGTGGTTCCGGTGCGACTCAAGGGTGGCGGAAAGGGTGTGAGGTTCGGGGCGGGGCGAGGGCTGATCAAGCGTCGCCCTTCGGAGGAGGAATTGGTGCGTGGTGGCTTTGCCTCCGAGTGGGAAATGAATGCGTGAGGTACCTCCTCGACACTTACGTCTGGATCTGGGCGTTCGAGGGATCCGATAGGCTAGGGGTGAAGTGTCGAAAGGCGCTCGCCGTTCCGTCCGCTGAGCGCCTTGTCTCGCCGGTCTCGACGATGGAGATCGCCCGCTTGGTGGCTCACGGCGAGATCGAGCTGGCTTGTCCTCTGCAAGAATGGGTTGCGCGTTCCATGACCGCCCTCAAGCTCCGAACGATCGAACTCGACCATGCTTCAGCCATGGAAGCCTACGCGCTGCCGGAGCCGTTCCATCAGGACCCTGCGGACCGTTTGCTCGTGGCAGCAGCTCGCGTGCACGATTTGCATATTGCGACGGCCGACAGCCGGATTCTCCAATATGGCAGCGTGACATCGTTGCCCGCGCAAAAGTGAACTTCCGGTTCGTATCTCGTCACTAGTCACACGCCACACATCACTTTCCTCATGAACCTCCTCGTCACCGGCGGTGCCGGATTTATCGGCGGCAATTTTGTCCGTCTTGCCTTGCAATCGCCTGACTGGAAGGTCGGTAAACTGGTCAACTTGGATTTGCTGACTTATGCGGGCTACCGCGGGTCTCTCGCGGATTTGGACGGCGACTCGCGGCATGTTTTTGTCGAGGGCGATATCGGGGATACGCCGCTCGTTGCAAAATTGCTGCGTGAGCACCAAATCGACGCGGTGCTGAATTTTGCGGCGGAGTCGCACGTCGACCGCTCAATCGACTCTCCGGAGCCGTTCATCATGACCAATGTCCTCGGGACCCAGCGGTTGCTCGATGCGGTGCGGGGATATTGGAAGGAATTGGAGGGGGAGCGCAAAGCGAGGTTCCGGTTTCTGCATGTGTCGACCGATGAGGTTTACGGGACACTACAGGCGGGCGATGCGGCGTTTACCGAGCTGACGCCCTACGCGCCGAACAGTCCTTATGCGGCGAGCAAGGCAGCCAGCGACTTTCTAGTTCGAGCAGCCTTTCACACGCACAAGATGCCAGTGGTGACGACGAACTGCTCCAACAATTATGGTCCCTACCAATTCCCGGAAAAGCTTGTCCCGTTGATCATCCGCAATGCCATCGAGGGCAAGCCGTTGCCCATCTACGGCAAAGGGGAAAACATCCGCGATTGGCTGTTTGTCGAAGACCATTGCCGGGCCATCTGGACGGTGCTGCAAGGTGGGGTCCTCGGGGAGACCTACAACATCGGCGGTGCAGCGGAGAAGATGAACATCGAGGTGGTTGATACGATTTGCGCGCTCCTCGACGAATTGCTTCCGGATCCGGCCGGCCTGCATGCGCGGCTGAAGACTTTTGTCACCGACCGGCCAGGCCACGACTTGCGTTACGCCATGGATTTCTCCAAACTGAATCGCGAGTTGGGTTGGAATCCGTCCGAGTCCTTCGAATCCGGCATCCGCCGCACGGTCGAATGGTATCTGGCTAACCATCCGTGGTGCGAGGCGGTTGAGGAACGCAGCTACGGACGCGAGCGTCTGGGATTGTCCAAGTAGTTACCTTTTACCCGCCACTTTTTACCCGTTACCTTCGGTCCATGCCTATCTACGAATACTACTCCTCTGATACGCACAAGATTTACAGCTTCTATGCCCGCAAGCCGGTCGGGCCGGACGTTGTGCCGCGTTGCCCGGATAGCGGGGGCAAAAAGTTGGAGCGGGTGTTGTCGCCGTTTGCCATCACAGGCCGGGCCAAAGAAAGCGCAGAGGAACCCAGTGGCGAAGGCATGCCGGATCTCGATCCGCGGCAGGAAGCGGAAATGATGAAGCTGGCCGGCGAAATGTCCGGTATGGATGAGGAAAATCCGGACCCGCGCGCGCTGGGGCGTATGATGCGTAAGATGATGGACATCACCGGCGAAAAAATGCCCGAGCCGATGCTTGAAATGCTGGCGCGCATGGAAAAAGGCGAGGATCCGGAAAAGCTCGAAGCGGAATACGGCGATGTGCTCGACGACGATTCCATGAGCGACCTTGGTTTGGGAGAACGCGAGGGGGGTAAAGGGGCGGCCGGAACGCTGCGTCGCCGCTTGCCTCCACGCCGTGATCCGACGCTCTACGAGATGTCCGACTATCTGTGACTATGGCTAAATCCCGCAAAGGAATCGTTCTCGCCGGCGGCAGCGGCACGCGCTTGCACCCGTGCACCTCCTCCATCTCCAAGCAACTTCTCCCCGTATTCGACAAGCCGATGATCTACTACCCATTGAGCGTGCTCATGCTCGGCGGGATGCGGGAAATTCTGGTCATTTCGACGCCGCGGGATCTGCCGCGCTTCAAAGAATTGCTCGGTGACGGCTCGGCCTTCGGCGTTGAGTTTACTTTCGCTGAGCAGGCTAATCCGGAGGGACTGCCGCAAGCTTTCACTATCGGGGAAGAATTCCTTGCCGGTTCCCCTTCCTGTCTGGTGCTGGGCGACAACCTTTTCTACGGTGCGCGACTGAGTGAAAGCGTCAAGTCGGCTGCGGCGGCGCAAGGCGGGACTCTTTTCGCTTACCACGTGTCCGATGTGCGGGCTTACGGGGTGATCGAAATGGATGACGCCGGCCAAGTCCTCTCGCTGGAGGAAAAGCCACCGCATCCGCGTTCGGGCCACGCGGTGCCGGGAATTTATTTCTTTGACGAGCGTGCTCCGAAATTTGCCGCGGGTCTCAAACCCTCAAAGCGTGGGGAGACCGAAATTCTCGAACTCGCCCGCTGCTATTTGGATGAGGGATCACTGCGGGCGGAGAAGTTTGGGCGCGGTACGGCTTGGCTCGACACGGGCACGGCCGAATCGTTGCTTGATGCCGCCTCGTTTGTCCATGCCATCCAATCGCGGCAAGGTCTGATGATCGCCTGCTTGGAGGAAATCGCGTTTCATCAGGGCTGGCTGAGCAAGGACCAACTGGCCGCCCGCGCCAACAGTCTGGGCAAGTCCTTCTACGGGCAGTATCTGCGCCGCATCGCGGAGTAATTCGGCAACCCAGGGGCCGGGAGAGTGTGGAGGATTGCTCGGGGGAAAGTTTTTCCGGGGATTCTTTGCGCTTTCCCGGCCCTTCTTATTTTTACGATCTGATGAATATCCTCGGCCTTTCCGCCTTTTACCACGATAGCGCTGCCGTGCTGGTGCGCGACGGGGAGATTGTGGCCGCGGCGCAGGAGGAACGATTTACGCGGAAGAAGCATGATGAGCGGTTTCCGGAAGACGCGGTGCGCTATTGCCTTGAAGCCGGCGGAATCACGAATGGTGATTTGGATGCGGTGGTTTTCTACGAGAAGCCGATGCTGAAGTTCGAGCGCTTGCTCGAGACTTATCTCGCCTTTGCCCCCCGCGGGCTCCTCTCTTTTTTCCGGGCCATGCCGCAATGGTTGCAGACCAAGCTGCACCTGCCGCGAGAAATCGACAAGGGTTTGGGTGGAGACTACGCCGGCCCGATTTATTTCAGCACCCACCACGAGGCGCACGCGGCGAGCGCCTTTTTTCCCAGTCCGTTCGAGGAGGCAGCCATTCTCACCATGGATGGGGTGGGAGAGTGGACCACGACCAGCTGGGGAGTCGGGCGGGGCAACAGGATCGAACTACGCGCGGAAATCCGTTTTCCCCATTCTCTCGGGCTGCTTTACAGCGCTTTCACCTCCTATTGCGGATTCCAGGTCAATTCGGGTGAATACAAGCTCATGGGTCTTGCACCCTACGGCGAACCGCGCTTTGCCGACTTGATCCGCGAGCACCTCATCGAGATCAAGGACGATGGTTCTTTCCGGTTGGACCAGCGGTATTTCAATTATTGCCAAGGCTTGACCATGACCAATGCCCGCTTTGACGCGCTTTTCGGCGGGCCGCCCCGTAATCCGGATGAAGAGCTGATCCAGCGCCACATGGATGTGGCGGCGAGCATACAGGCGGTGACCGAAGATGTTGTCCTCAAGATGGCGGGTCATGTCCGCCGCGCGACCGGGTTGAAGAGTCTTTGTCTGGCCGGCGGAGTCGCCCTCAATTGCGTCGCCAACGGCCGCCTGCTCCGTGAAGGGCTTTTCGAGAACATTTGGATCCAGCCGGCGGCTGGCGATGCCGGGGGAGCACTTGGTGCCGCATTATGGTGCTGGTACCAAGTGCAAAACAATCCGCGTCGCCCCAGGCGGGAGGATTCCCAGCGGGGATCTTATCTTGGGCCGGAATTCACCTCGCAGGCGGTGCGGGAGGAACTCGATGCCGCGCACGCGGTTTACGAGGTGTATGCTAAGGAGGAAGACCTGGCCGAAGAGATGGCGGCCGAATTGGCCCAGGGGAAAATTGTCGGTCATTTTTCCGGGCGCGCGGAATTCGGTCCCCGGGCACTCGGTCATCGTTCCCTGCTCGGTGATCCGCGTGATCCGCATATGCAAAGGCGCATGAATCTGGCCATCAAGTTCCGCGAGTCATTCCGACCGTTCGCCCCGGCAGTGAAGGAGGGCTCTCAGTCCGAGTATTTTGAGATGACCACGGAGAGCCCCTACATGCTTCTTGTTGCTTCGGTCCGTCCGGACCGGCGTGCTCAGCTTTGCCCGGAAAACAACAACGTGCGCGGTTTCGCCAGGCTCAAAGCGGCACGCAGCGATATTCCGGCCGTTACTCACGTCGACTATTCCGCGCGGGTGCAAACGGTCAGCGCAGACCGCTCGCCCCGCTTTCATGCCATTCTCAGCGCCTTCGAGCGTCGCACCGGTTGTCCCCTGCTGGTCAACACAAGCTTCAACATCCGCGGTGAGCCGATCGTGCATTCCCCGGGTGATGCTTACCGTTGTTTCATGTTCACGGACATGGATGTCCTCGTGGTGGGCGATTACCTGATGCGGAAAGAGGGGCAAACCAGAATGCCGGGAGCAGAAAAGTATCGGCGTCAGTTTCTGGCCCGCGATTGAGTGGCCCGGAGGGAAAGGGTTGGCGGGCCGAAGAGCGCAGGAAGCGCTTTCCCGAAAGCTCACCGGGCACTCGACACCGGATAGGAAAAACAGAACACTTTTCCAAGCATGGCTCGTCGTCGCTCCTTCATTGCCGAGTTGTTCGATTTTATTCTTTCGAATAAAGCTTATTTCATCGCACCCATCATCCTTGTCCTCCTGCTCGTTGGTGCGTTGATTATCCTTGGCGGGACAAAAGCGGCGCCCTTCATTTACACCCTGTTTTAAAAACCGGGACTCGGTGAACGTGGTGGCAACCCAGAGATTATGATCACCATCAATTGGAATCCTTCGCCCCGGGAGATGCGGCAATGGGCGATCCTTCTGGCCGCGGCTCTGGGCCTGGTCGGTTCGCTTTTTTATTTTCTTGAGTGGGGTGTTTTCCGCGGCGGCGAAGGATTGGCCAAGTTTCTGTGGGGCTTCGGGGCTTTCGCCTTTTTGACTGGTGTGACCGGATCAAAGGCCGGCCTGCCGGCTTATCTCCTTTGGATGGGCTTTGTTTATGCGATGTCTTGGACCATCGGGCACATTGCTCTGGCCTTGGTTTACTTTCTGGTCGTGACGCCGCTGGCAGTGGTTGCCCGGGTGATCGGTCGTGACCGGTTGCAAATCAAACCGGCGAACCGGACAAGCTATTGGCATGTCCTCGACGGGGTGCGGAAGCACCATCCTGAACGGCAGTTCTAAAGGCTTTACTCGTCTTCCTCCCGTCGGCACCTTCCTCGGCCTTATGATCCTCGACACGCACAAAAACCTCCGTCACTACGCACCTCTCTTCCGCAGTGTTGATCCAACGCCTCTTTTTGATTGGTTAGAGAATTGCCGGGATGTTGAGTCGGGCACCAGAGTGGACTTTGCCGGAGACAAGCTTTTCGCCAAAGCTTTGCGGCAGGATACGGGGGACCGTGGCGCCTTCAAGTGGGAGACGCATCGGGAATATGTCGACCTGCAATACATTCTCGGCGGTGGTGAGGTGATCGAATGGGCGCCGGCGGCCAAATTGAGCGCCGATATCGCTTATGACGAGGCCACGGATTTCCAGTTCTACGCGTCGGCGGAGGCCGATGCCTTGCTCAGGATGCAGGACGGTCTTTTTACCTTTTTGTTTCCGGCGGACGGACACAAACCGCTCGTTTCCGACGGAAACAACCGGCAGATCCACAAGGTGATCGCCAAGATCCACAAGTCGCTTCTGGTGGTTTGAGCCGAGACCGCCGGCCTGGTGCTGGTGCTAAAAGTCAAGACGCCCATCGGGGCGTCTTTTTTTTGCCCGGATCAATCGAAGATCAGGAACAGATAAACCCCGAAGACAAGCAGGTGAACGGCACCTTGCAGCATGTTGGTCCGACCTTGGCCGAAAGTGAGCATGGAGACGGCGAGGATGATCAAAAGCATGGTGACCTCGGCCGGCGCGAGGCCGAGGGTGACTTCCTGTCCGGTGGCAAGCCCGATAGCCAAAGCAGCAGGAATGGTCAGGCCGATGGTGGCCAGAACCGAGCCGAGGAGAATGTTGACCGAGCGCTGCAGTTGGTTGTTGAGGGCGGATTGCACCGCGGAGAGGCCCTCCGGGGCGAGGATGAGGGTGGCGACAATGAGGCCCCCAAAGGCGACGGGCAAACCGCTGGCTTCCGTGGTGAAGTCGAGAACGCCGGCCAACTTTTTGGCCAGAAGGACCACGGGGACGATGTAGATGATGAGCAATGCAGCGTGGAGAAAGTTGGAGCGCGAGGATTCGACATGCGGGTGCAGGCCTTCCGTCTCGGCGGGAACGCTGAAAAAACCGCGGTAACGGCTGGTTTGCACGATAAGAAAGACGGAGTAGACGGCGACGGAAAGAATGACCAGCGCCACGGCGTGAGGCGGAGAAAATACCTGGTATGGTGATGATCGGGTGAAGTCGGGGAGGACAAGCCCGATGGCGGCCAGAGGGATGATCATGGAGAGATAAGAATTGGCGCCCCTCAAGTTGAAGGACTGCTCGTGGAATTTGATCCCGCCAAGCAGGAGACAAAGACCGACCAGGCCAGCCAAGACGATCATAATGACCGAATACATCGTGTCGCGCGCCAAGGTGGGTTGTCCGCCCTCCAGCATAAGGGCGGAGATCATGAAGACCTCGAGGCTGATCACGGCAAAGGTGAGGATCATCGTGCCGTAAGGTTCGCCGAAACGCTCGGCGAGAACGTCGGCATGTCGCACCACCGCGAAAGCGGAGAGTAAAATGGCCAGACAGACCCAAACGAGGAAACCCGCGGCGCCCACCAGCGAGGAGAGGCCATCAATCCAAGCCTTACCCTGCAGCAGCCAAGCCAGCGCGGAGGCCCAGACAACGAGCAAGGGCCACTCGTCACGCCATAGGGGGCGGGAAGAACTCATGGGCCGGCACTGAACAGAAGAGATCGGCTCTTGGGAAGCACAATCGTCACGAATGTGTTTGCCCTCCTGCTGTCTGCCGGATTTGTTGGCAGAAGGTCCGCTTCGAGGGACTGTGCATGAGTGTCCGATCTGTGATTGTTATTGGGGCCGGAGCCGCGGGTTTGGCCGCGGCAGAGCGCCTCGTTTCCGACGGGATGGAAGTCACGGTATTGGAGGCCAGCCATCGCGTGGGTGGCCGGGTTCGTCATCTCGAGGGCTTTGCCGATTTCGATATCGAGCTGGGGGCCGAGGAAGTGCACGGGCTGGAGAATTGCCTTGTGCCTTTGGTCGAGGCGTCCGGCGCGGACTTGATCCGGCATGAGACGGCGCACGATTACATCCGCTATGACGGAAAGCTTGTCTCGTTGGCAGAGGCGCGAGCTGGGGAGGACCTTGGTGAGGCGTTTGATTTTGTGGCCGGCGTGAGCCACTTTTCCGGGCCGCCCTGGACGGTTGAACAATGCCTGGTGGCACGGCACATGCCGGGCCGCGCCTGGCATTACCTCGATTCGCGGCTGGGGGTGGAGCATGGAACGACCTTGGATCGTCTCGGGATGCGCGGGTTTGCCGGCTACGAGCCGAATTGGCAATCGCGCGAGGATAATTACACGGTGCGTCAGCCATACGTGCGACTGCTCGACCCGCTCCTTGACCAAGTGCGCGACCGCATCCGCTTCGACGCTGCCGTGGCGCGCATCGAGTGGGGAGGTCCGCAGGCCTTGGTCCGGTTGACCGGCGGGGAGGATTCGCGAGCCGACGCGGTGATCTACACCGGTTCGGTCGCGGTGCTGCGCGAGGCGCCGCCGGAATTCTGCCCGGCGCTCCCCGCGGAGAAGCGTGAAGCGATCGTCAGCATCGGAATGGATGGAGGAATGAAAATGGTTCTGAAATTCGACCACCGTTTCTGGCCTGAGGACATGTATTTTCTACACGCTGACACTTTTTGGCCGCAGTTTTGGGCGCCGGGAAAGGGGCGTGGGGGTCGGGCGCATGTGCTCACAACTTTTGTCAGTGGCGCGCGGACCGATTTTCTGCGTCCGCTGGGGGTGGACCGGGTGGAATTTGCCCTCGGGGAATTAGACCGTATATTTGGCGGGCGCATTGCCTCGCAGAGTTTCGAAGACGCTCATGTGGCGAACTGGACGGCGGAGCCGTATGTGCGCGGACTCTACAGTTTTCCGTTGGCGCACACGGAACCGCGGCACCGCGAAGCCTTGGCTGCGCCGCTCGGCAAGAGGTTGTTCTTTGCCGGCGAGGCGACGGATCTCGGGGGCCACAGCGGCACGGTGCACGGTGCGATCGACAGCGGGCGGCGGGCGGCGGAGGAAGTCAAGACGAGCCTGAATCTTGCAAGCTGGGACCGGAACGAATCGCTCAGGCTGACCACGAGGTGAATGACCGGGCAACCCCGGCTTCGCGATGAGATGCTTCGCTCGGCACATGCGAAAGACGCGAGGAACCGCAGGCCATTACAGGGCAGAGGTTCCTCGGTGGCGCTTGGCCCCGAGTGCCGCCCCGATCAGAGTTTGAGGATCCGCGCGCTGACGATATCGGGGTCGGAGAGGAGATCTTTCATCACCTTCTCGTCGGGCGCGGAGTCGAGGTTGAGGACGGTGAGGGCGGTGCCGCCGGCTTGGTCGCGTCCGAGCGACATGCTCGCGATATTGACCTGGTGCTTGCCGAGGAGGGTGCCGATATGGCCGACGATACCCGGACGGTCTTTGTTTTCGAGGAGGAGGAGAACGCCTTCGGGTTGGGCCTCGACGTGGCGGCCATTGATCACGACCACACGCGGTTTGTGGCCGAAGAAAGTGCCGGCGGCCACAGCACGATTAGTGCCGTCCTCGGCGGTGACCTCGATCAGATCGCTGAATTCCGCACTGTCGCTGACCCGCGACTCCACGACTTGGAGGCCGAGGTTCTGGGCGAGTCCCGGCGCATTGATTTCGTTGACCTCGTCACCGCTGATGTTGGTGAGGAATCCTTTGAGGACGGAGCGGGTGACCGGGGTTGTGTCGAGGTCGCGGGCTTTGCCGCTGTAAACAATGCGCAGGGTGCCGCAGCGCTTCGGGGCGATCTGCGCCACAAAGCGCCCGAGTTTTTCGCCCAGCCGCAAGTAGGGTCCGAGTACGGCGAGTGTTTTGGCGTCGACGCTTGGGGCATTGACTGCGTTGTTGATCGTCCCGTCGAGGAGTGCGGCGCGGATGGCCTGCGCTATTTCGATACCCACGCTTTCCTGGGCTTCCGCGGTGGAGGCTCCGAGGTGGGGGGTGAAGACAATGTTGGGAGCGTTGCGCAGCGGGTTGGCCGCATCGGGAGGCTCTTGCTCGAAGACGTCGATGGCCGCGCCGGCGACCTGGCCGGAGGCGAGGGATTCGGCCAAGGCCTGCTCGTCGATCAGTCCCCCGCGTGCGCAGTTGACAATGCGCGCGCCCTTTTTGAGGAGGGCGAGACGCTTGGCGTCGAGCATGTGGCGGGTTTCGTCGGTCAGCGGCATGTGCATGGTGACGAAATCGGTCTGCGGGAGGGCGTCCTCGAGGTTTTCGACCAATTCGACCTGCAAGGTTTTGGCTCGCGCCGCGGAGAGGTAAGGGTCGTAAGCGAGCACGCGCATACCGAAGGCAAGAGCGCGTTTGGCCACTTCGGCCCCGATGCGGCCCATACCGAGGATGGCCAGGGTTTTGCCGTTGAGTTCAACGCCTTGGAAACTTTTACGGTCCCACTTTCCGGACTTCACGCTGGCATCGGCTTGCGGAATCTTGCGGGCCACGGAGACAAGGAGCGAGAAGGCGTGTTCCGCGGTGGAAACCGTGTTTCCGCCCGGGGTGTTCATCACGACAATGCCACGTTGGGTGGCGGCGTCGACGTCCACATTGTCCACCCCGACCCCGGCCCGGCCGATGGCTTTGAGGTTTTTCGCCGCGGCGATGACGTCAGCCCCGACTTTGGTCTGGCTGCGGACGACCAGGGCGGAGAATTCCGGAATGATCTTGAGCAACTCCTCGTGCGGCAGGCCGGGTGAAAAGGTGACATCGAGGAGACCGCCTTCGGCCAGGGCGTCGACGCCGGTTTGCGAAATGGGGTCGGAAACGAGAACTTTGGGTTTGGACATGAGGAGGAAACTTCTACCGACTGGTAACGGTATCGTCACGCTTACAATGGCATCGTCTCGTATTCCGAGCAGAGATAGACCCGCAGGATTTGGCCCGAAGGGGTGGTGATCTCGGCAAGGAGACGGTTGTTGGCGAAAGCCGCGCTAATGGCTTGGGGCAGATCTTCGGTCTTTTGCGGCGTGATGTAGAGCGCGGAGCGCCAGAGAAAGGGATTGATGCCATCCTGTTCGGTGAAAGGATCCTGGGCTTCCCCAGCCCTCGGTTGCGGTGCCTCGACAAATTGGTCATACCTCGGCCAGAGCGAGAATTGGCTGTCCGCATAGGGTGATTCGACGACATAGACGGGAGGGTGTCCGGCCGGGACGAACGAGATGTCGGGCAAATGCAGGGCCAGTGCCGAGGCGAGTGCGGCATCGCGTGCGACCAGAAAGACGGGAGCGGCGGGGTCGGCTGTTCCGGCGGAGCGGAGGGCCTCGATTTGGCGAACCACCCCGGCCGTCACGCTTTGGGGAGAGGGTTGCTTCAAGGCGAGTCCTCCTGCCGTCCAGAGCGCGGCGCCGAGGAAGAGGACGGCAATCACCGGTGGCGGTGCCGGCAGACGCACCACGAGGGGAATGGCCAGCGCGGCGGCCACTAAGCCGGCAGCCTCCGCGGGAGAGCCTTGGAGGGCAAGGTAAGCGGCGATGAGAGCGGCCAAGAAAGCGGGCAATGCGAGAAATTTTCCGGTCCGTGCGCGAGGCAAGTGCCGGAGAGCCAACCACAGACCGACTGCGAGGGCTGGCAGTGCGAAAGGCGAGGCGCCAAAGGCCGCTGAGACGAGGGCTTGAGGGATGCGTCGCAGGTCGAGCGTGGTGGCGGTTTGCCAAGTGCCGCCGATGAAATGGACCCATCCGTGTTCCATATTCCAAACGACCAACGAGGCGAAGACGGCGAGAGGCAAAATCAGGGCGAGCCAGAAGCCGGGTTCGAGGAATTGGGGGCGCCAGCGATGGGAGGCGAGCATGACCACGGTCAAGGCCGGCAGAAAGAACGAGGCGAGGTAAGCGAAGAGCAGACCGCCGGCGGCACACGTTCCCGCTCCCAACCACCATCCCGTGGCGGAGGTCTCAAGGGCCCGCCAAGCGCAGGCGGCAAAGCCGAGCGCGAACATGGTTACGGGCATGGCGCACGTCGGGTGCAACGCCGCCGCATTGAAAGCGGGCAAGAGATTAAGCAGGACCGCGGCAACTACCGCACCCGGCCGTCCCAGCAATGGAGCGACCAGAAGGTACATAGCGAGAGTGGCCAGCGCGGCCAAGACCGGCCAAAGCAGGGCCGCACCCAGCGCGCTTGCCCCGGCCCACCGCGTGCCGAGAGCGACGCCCACGGCGGTGGCGCCCGGGCCATCGAAATAAGCCACGGAGGGGGAGTGACCGCACAATGCCAGATAAGCTCCGGAGGGTGGAAGTTCTTGGGGGGCCAGCCACATCCAGCGCAGCAAAGTGAGCAAAGCCAGCGAGAGTAAAAGCAGGCCGCAGGTTTTCATGCGGGGGCGATGAGGCGCGGGTGATGGGCGGCCAGCGCGGGGACCAAACGCGGAACCAAAGCGCGCCACAGCCGGTCGTAAAGGGCGAGGAGGATGAGGGTCACAACAATCGATCCGACAGCGGAGAGCAAAATGTCGGAAGGCCAGTGTGACCCGGTAGCCACGCGCGAGAGTGCGACAAGGGTCGCGGGGATAAAGAACAACGCACCGCGCCAGCGGTAGAAGACGGTCAACACCGTGGCGAAGCAAAACATGTTCGAAGTGTGTCCCGAAGGCAGGGACTTGCCGATGGCGGGGGCCTCCGCGGGATTCCCGGCGCGGATAACGGGTGGCCGGATGGCAGCCAGCCAGCGCGGCGTGGTTTCTTCCAGTTTGACCACGCGTGCCTCGGACAGCACGTGGTAGGGGCGTTGTTTTGAGATGATTTTTTTCAACGGGTTGATCATCCCGCCTTCCATGATTCCGATGGAAAGAAGCAGGCAGGCGAGCATGGCGCGCCCCCGAAAACCGCCGCGCCAGACGAGGAGTAGCCCGGCGACAACGAGGAGTGGCAGCCAAAAGTCCAAGCTGGAAAAGACGGCCCAAAGGGTGTCCGCCCAAGGGCGCCCGCGGTCCGCGTTGAGCAAAAAAAACAGTTGCTGGTCGAGACTGGGTGCCACGCATGGTAGTGTCCGACGAAGGAACCGATGAAACAAGGCAGGAAGAGTTCTGGACAACGGGTCAAGAGCGGGGGCTCGGGAGCCGTTTTCGTCGCGGCGGTTTTGTTTTTTTTGGCGCCTTTCCGCAGTGGGGCCGCGGCCGGACCCGATCCGCAAGACCTGCTCAAGGTCGCGCGTCTGGCCTCCACGCAACAAGAGGCCGTGGTGAGTGGCAGGTTGCGCTGTGGTGCGGAGGCCACGCCTTTTACCCTAACGGTCGACTTCGGCCGCATGCGTTTTGCCTTCGAGAATCCGTCTCGAGTTTATGAAGTGCGGCTGGATGAAGAATCTTCCGGGGTTTTCGATGCCCAAGGCCGTTCTTTGCAACGCGGCATGGGCGAGCCGGTGGTGGCGGGCATTCGTGTCACGGTGGAAGATCTTTCGTTGGGTTTCCTCTACTGGCCCGACGCACGACTGCTCGGCAAGGAAACGGTCCGCACGCGGCCGGCCTGGAAAATCGAACTCCGTCCGGGCAAACGAGGATCGGAATTTGCCATTGTCCGCGTCTGGCTCGATGAGGCCAGCGGCGCCCTGCTGCGCATCGAAGGCTTTGACTGGCAAGGTCACCTCTCGCGCCGTTTCGAGGTCGTATCCGGCCAGCGCATCGATGGCCGGTGGATGCTCAAACAGATGCGTATCGAGAGTTTTGCGCCTGATGATGACGCGCGACCACTTCAGCGCTCTTACCTCGAAATCCTCGGCAAAGAAGGCGTGTGACCGGCGGTGGCGGTAAGGACGGCCGGCTTTTCGGGCCAACCATCTGAGGTCTGAAGCCCACCGGCAGGCGCTTTTTAACGACGGAACGGGCGGCGGCGGGGACGGCTCGGGCGGCCGTCGAGGCGAGGTTCCGGTTTGGGCGCGCGCGGGGCAGCGTCGTCCCCTTGTTTCGGAACGTTTTTGCCCTCGAGGTGCAAGCGGTCGATTTTTTGGCCGATGAATCTCTCGATGGCGGCCAGTTTTTTCAATTCGTCATGTGCTACGAGAGTAAAAGCGTCACCGCTCCGCTGGGCACGTCCGGTGCGGCCGATGCGGTGGACATAATCTTCGGGGTGCTGCGGGATATCGTAATTGATGACGTGGCTGACCCCGGCCACATCGATGCCGCGGGCGGCAATATCGGTGGCGACCATCACGCCGTAGCGTCCGGACTTGAAACCTTCCAATGCCTCTATGCGTTGGTTCTGGGACCGGTTGGCGTGGAGGACCGCAACCGAATGGTTGCTGGCCCGCAGGCGCTTGGCTATGCGGTCGGCCCCGTGTTTGGTCCGTGAAAAGATGAGCACGCTGTCATATTCCGTGGCCTCGAGCAGGGCCAGGAGGAGGCCGTATTTGCCGCCTTGATCGGTGACGTAGACGCCGTGTTTGACTGTCGAGGTGACCGAGCGGGAGGCGCCGATTTCGATCCGTATTGGGTCGCGCAGGGCCCAGGCAGCCAGTTGGGCAATCTCCGGTGGCAGGGTGGCGGAGAAAAAAAGCGTCTGCCGGTCCTTCGGGCATTTGGCAATGATGCGCTTCATCGGCTGGAGAAAGCCGACGTCGAGCATGCGGTCGACTTCGTCGAGCACGAGCACCTCAATCTGGTCGAGCTTCAATGTGCCCTGCTGCAAGTGGTCCTCGAGGCGCCCCGGGGTGGCGACAAGCACATCAATGCCGTCGCGCAGCGCACTGCGTTGTTTGCCGTAGCCGACCCCGCCGAAAACGGAGCTGACTTTCAGGTCGGTGAACCGGGCGAGGTCGCGCATCGATGTTTCGACTTGCATGGCCAGTTCCCGGGTCGGCTCAAGCACGAGGCAGCGGAGTTTGCCGTGGTGGCCGAGTCTCTGCAGGGCGGGCAGGGCGAACGCGGCGGTTTTACCCGTACCGGTTTGGGCGGATGCTATGACATCGCGGCCTTCGAGGGCCGGGGGGATCGCCCTGAGTTGGACTGGGGTTGGCTCCCCGTAGCCCATGGCTTGGACGCCTTCGAGTAGTGGCTTGGACAATCCAAGCTTGGTGAACGGCATGTAAGACAACAACACTCGGGCGGAGCAGGTGGTTTGTCAATGCGCGGTCGCTACCCTTGCTGCCGTTCGGGGGGGCGCGCCACGCGGCCAGATTCCGCGGTCCGGTGGGCCGGTGGCGACAGCTATGACAATGCTTCCGCATGGTGCGGCAATGCGCTTGCACGCGATGTCTTTTTCACCACGCACGGGTTCCCCGCCACGGAGCCGGGGGCGGCCAGACCGGCCATGCTCTCCGATTTCCGCCGTGCCTTGCGCGGCGGAGTGTCCGGGGCATTTTCTGGGTTGGGTTTTGATGCGACCCGTTCGCTCATCGCGGCCCTGCCGGCTACACATGGCAAATTGACGGACCGAGTGCAGAATGGTCCTGCTTTGGCGGGGGTAACGGGGCGGATTGCCTATCCACCGGGCAGCCGGGTTCCGGCCAAAGTTGTCGCTCTCCATGAAGCAAGCCGTCCGGATCGGCCCATGCGACAGTTGGCCTCGGCCACGGTTCTCCCGCCTTGACCGGACCGCGGCACGGAGGCGCGGGTGTGATACGGCCGGTTAGTTGTATTTAACCGAGCAACCGTAAGGTTCGGTACGCGGGGTCGAGACGGGCTGGCCGGCGAGGGCCTCGTCCAAGGCCTGTTTCACGTGATTCGTGGCGCCTGCAACGTCGGCGGGGTCCACGGACTTTTTGTCGTCGATCGCTCCGGCGTAGATGAGATCGCCTGCGGGGTTGATGACGTAGAGCTCGGGTGTGACCTTGGCTCCGTAGAGCTGGCCGACCGTGCCGCCCCCATCGATCAAGATGGCCGTGGCGGCGGAACCTTTTTCTTCTTTCGCTTGATTCGTCTCGGCGGGGCTCAAGTGGCCCTGTTTGCCGGGCGCGGAAGAAACGACAGAAAGCCAGATGACGTCTTGGCCGGTGTATTCTTTCTGCAACTTCTGCATGCTGCCACTGTCATAGTGCTTGATGACAAAGGGACAACCGTGGTTGAGCCACTCCAGGACGACGAACTTGCCCTTGAAGTCCGAGAGGTTGTGCGATTGGCCGTTGGAATCGGTGAGGGTGAATCCGGGGGCGGGTTGTCCGACTTCCGCAACGGCGAGGGCCGGGCTGGCGGCGAGGACGAGGGCGAGAGTGGCTTTGCGGACGATGTGCATAGAATGGTTCAGGGCTGTGCGCCGATGGCGCGGAGAAGAATTTGCTCGGTGAGCAGTTCCGGCAGGATGACTGGATCGTCTTTTTTGCCGGGCGCATAGAAAAGGTAGAATGGAACGCCGACTCTGTCAAATTGGGCCAACTTGCGGGTGATCTCGGGGTTGCTGTTGGTCCAGTCGGCCAGCATGGGAACGATACCGAGCTTTTCGAACGCTTCGCGCACAGCCTTGGTGTCGATGGCGGTGCGCAGGTTAAATTTGCAGGTGATGCACCAGTCGGCGGTGAAGTCGAGAAAGACGGGACGTCCTTCGGCCAGCAAGCGCCGCAATTCGACCTCGGAAAACGGGACCCAAGGGATGCCGTTGTTCGCTCGGGCGGCGGATTTTTCCGGCAGCGCGGCAGCGGAACGGGCGAAGAGGTTGCCGGTGAAATAGCCGAGGCCGAGAAGCAGGGAGAGCAGGATGGCCAAAGTAGCCAGGGTCTTGGCCCGGTTTGAGGAAACGGGCCCGAGGAATGCGCCGTAGAGCCAGGCGGCGAGTCCGAGGCAAAGGTAGCTGGCCGCAGCCCAGATAACGGCCTCCGTGCCGCGTTGTTGTCCGATGACGTAAAGCAGCCAGAGCAAGGTGGCGAGGAGGGGAAAGCCCATGAACTGCTTGAGACGTTCCATCCAAGCTCCGGGTTTGGGCAGGTATTTCATCCAGCCTGGTTGCGCCGAGAGCAGGAGATAAGGGAAGGCCATCCCGGCCGCGATGGCGGCGAACATGGCAGCAATGACCGTGGAGGTCTGGCTGAAGGCAAGGCCGAGTGCGGTGCCGAGGAAGGGTGCGGTGCAGGGGGTGGCCAACAGGGTGGCGAGGATTCCTTGGGCGAAGGAACCGGCCAGCCCGCCATGGCCGCCGGCTTCGGCTATGCCTTGGGTGGCCCGCCCAGGCAGGACGATTTCGAAGACGCCAAAGAGATTGAGGGCAAAAACAAAAACGACCGCACCTATGACATAGTTAAACCACGGGTTTTGGAATTGGAAAGCCCAGGTGACTTCGCTGCCGGCCGATTTGAGCGCGATGATCACGGCGGCAAGTCCAAGGAACCAAAGGAAGATGCCGGCGGTGAAGGCAAAGCCATGTTTGAGGATGTTGGCGCGCGAATCCCCGGCCTGGCGCATGAAGCCGAAAATTTTCAGCGAGATAACGGGGAGCACACAGGGCATGAGGTTGAGAATGAAGCCGCCGATAAAGCCAAAGAGGAGGTAGGTCCAGAGTCCGGAAGTCGCGGCGGAAGCTGCGGGCGCAACGGCGGGCGTGGCGGCGGTGCTTTCGATGATCCAGCCGCGGCGGGCGCCGTTTTCGAGAACCACGAGGCCGCGCACGGAGGCGGACGCGGCGACGGGGATGGCGAGGTCGGCGGCGCCGTTGGTCAACTCGCGCGGGGCGGTGTGGGCGACGGGGGAGGTTTCGTCGGCGTAGGGGTAGAAATCAGCACGGGTGGCGGGGCCGTTGAGGTCGCGCAGTCCGAGGTTCCAGCCGGTCGGCGTGGCGGTCCACGATATGGTGAAGGGCGGGGCCTCGTCGGATGGAGCGAGGGCGGTGAATTTTTCGAAGAGTTCAGTGTGGGAGGGTTTCGCGGTCGGGGCGACGGGGAGGGTGAGGGATGTTTCCGCTTTGCCCGGGATGCAGATGGCTTCGCAGACCAGCCAGGTGGATTTGGCGGAGATGGTGATTTCCGGTGCGGCGAGCGTGGCGGGCGGGGTGATGGTGCGGACGAGGAGGACTTCGCCTTGGTAGGCGTAGACCTGGATGTCGCCGGGTTCGATGATGCGTTGGGGGAGCGGCCAGATGATAGGGCCGGTGGTGAAGCCGTCGGGGAGTTGCGGGTCGAAGGTGGTGGGGAGGCCGGAGTCGCCGGGGTTTTCCCAGTAGGTATGCCAACCGGGGGCCATGCGGAGAAGGAGGCCGAGGCGGAAGGGTTGGCCGGGAACAATGGCGGTGGTGTCGGTCAGGAGGGTGGCCTCGACCAGTTTTTGGCCTTGGTGGAGTTGGGCTGAGGAGGGAGAAGAAAAAAGAAAGAGGGAAGAGAGGATAAGGGGGAGAAGCCGGCCTGTTGCGGTCCGCGGGCGCAAGGCCCGCGGCGCCGCTGGTCGCGTTGCGGGGTGACTACGCATTTTGGAGGAAGGCGGTGAGGGGGCTGGTGGGAATGGCGGTGTCTTCTTGGGCGGGAAGCCCGGCTTGGCGGGCGAGGCGGCCGGCTTCGACGGCCATCTTGAAAGCGCGGGCCATGGCCACGGGGTCTTCGGCCACGGCGATGGCGGTGTTGATCAGGACGGCATCGGCGCCGAGTTCGAGGGCTTCGGCCGCGTGGCTGGGCGCGCCTAGCCCGGCGTCCACGATGACGGGGACGCGGGCTTGCTCGATGATGATGGCAATCTGGGCGCGGGTTTCGAGGCCGCGGTTGCTTCCGATGGGCGAGCCGAGCGGCATGACGGTGGCAGCTCCGGCATCCTCGAGGCGTTTGGCTAGGACGGGGTCGGCATTGATATAAGGGAGGATGGTGAAACCTTCGGCGGCGAGGATTTCCGTGGCGCGCAAGGTCTCAATCGGGTCGGGCAGCAGGTATTGCGGGTCGGGGTGGATCTCGAGTTTGATCCACTTGGGCAGTCCAGCCGAGGCGGCGAGGCGGGCGAGGCGGACGGCTTCCTCCGCGTTCATCGCGCCGCTGGTGTTGGGGAGCAGGAGGTATTTTTCCGGATCGATGAAATCAAGAATGTTGGCGAAAGGATCGCTGGTGCCGCTCAAGTCGGCCCGGCGCAGCGCGACGGTGACAATCTGCGTGCCGCTGGCCTCGAGCGCGTCGCGCATGAGTTCGTTCGAGCTGAACTTGCCCGTGCCGAGGAGGAGACGTGACGAGAAGGTGCGTCCCGCAATAACCAGAGGCGGATTCACGGCGCGGGTGAAGTCCCGGGGGTGACAAGGGGCGCCGCCTTGTCGCCCGCAACTTCGAGCTGGAAGCTGAAAGTGGCTGCGACTTGGTCCGGCGCCTCCCAAGGGCGGCGGTAAACGGCGGTGATCTGCTGGGATCCTGCTTTGACCGCCTGCAGCGTAAGGAGAGTATTACCAGGAGCGCCGAGGAAAACATTGCCACCATGCGGAGCCACCACCTCGCTGGCATAAAAATCCGCCGCGCCGTAATCGAAACCGCGCAACTCCCAATTGTAACCCGTGCTGGGGTTCGACTCGAGCGTGATGCGGACGAGGTTGCCTGGTGCGGCGGAGACAACTTTTCCATTGTCTTGCGCGGTGACTTCCACCATTCCGGTGACCGGCGGTCGCTCGGGCGCTTCCTCATCGCCGGGCAACTTGGAGGTGACTTGGCCTGAGGTGTCCGGGTCAGTGGCGTCAGGCGGCGGGGGGATTTCCATCAATTCCGAATCAGCGGTGTCGGCCAGATTGACCTCTTCGCGGAGAGCCGGCGCTAGAGCGGCGGGGTCTGACGCTGCTTCCCCGCTGTCGATTTCCTGCACCGAGGGTCTCGGCAAGGGAGACGCCGCAGGTGCCGGCTCCTGAGCCGGCAACGCGCCGATGGCCGCAAAAAAGAGGCACGGAACAAGAAGGACTTTCATCGGGTCTAACTATGGAGCCAATCCGGTCCGGGCTCAATCCCTAGGGTCAGGAAACGGCGACGATTTTCCAACGGGGCGGTCCGTCGTCCCCAATTTCCAGCCAGGCAAATGACGGCGGTGCCCCATGGTTCGGCTTACCAATGGTGCCGGGGTTGAGATACCGCACCTTGCCGGTCTTTTCGTCGCGGGGCACATGAGTATGACCGTGCAAAGCAAATTGGGCGCCGGGAGGCACCATCGAAACCGGTTCGTGGGTAAGGAAAAAGGTGTGACCGCCGCGGGTCAGAGTCAGACTTTCCGGACCCAGCCCGCGCGGATCGCAATTGCCGCGCACGTTTTGCACCGGAGGTCCGAGCCCACGCAACTCCTGGAGGAGGTCCTCGCGGCAAACGTCACCGAGATGCCAGATCTCGTCCGCGCCGGTGAGGACGGCCCGCACGGAGGAAGGCAGGTGGTTGTGGGTGTCGGCAATGACCGCGATGCGCACCTTTTCATCTTGGGGCCGAAGCGAAGCGCTCGCAAATCCGCAGTGGATCCGCTAAACTGGCGCCATGTGGAAAAATGCCAACCCGCAACTCCGTGAACTGGTCGCCTACGAACCGGGGAAGCCCGTCGAGGACTTGGCGCGGGAGTTGGGGCTTGCTCCCGGTGAGATTATCAAACTGGCTTCGAACGAGAACCCGCTCGGTCCGTCTCCGGCCGCCCGCCAGGCGATGATCGACACGATTGACCGAGCGCACTTTTACCCGGATGGCGGAGGCTATTACCTGAGGGAGGCGGTGGCGGAGCAGTTGGGACTAAGCATGGCCAATGTCATTCTCGGTAATGGCTCCAACGAGATCATTGAATTTCTCGGGCATGCTTATTTGCAGCCCGGCGACGAGGTGGTGGTGGCGAAGCATTCCTTTGCCGTCTACCGGCTGATGGCCCAGCTGTTCGGGGCGAAGGTTGTCGACGTGCCGGATCCGGATTTCACCGCCGATCTTGACGGCATGCTGGCGGCGATCGCGCCGCGGACCAAAGAAGTCTTCATTGCCAATCCGAACAACCCGACCGGCACGATGGTCTTCCAAGATGACATCGACCGTTTCATGGAGCGCGTGCCGGAGCAGGTCATGGTGGTCTTCGACGAAGCCTACTACGAATTCCTCGACGAGCCGCCCGATGTGCTCAAATACGTGCGGGCCGGGCGCAATGTTGTCGTGCTGCGCACCTTTTCCAAAATTCAAGGATTGGCCAATTTGCGCATCGGCTACGGTCTGGCCGCGGCGGAAATCATCGAGGTGCTGCAGAAGGCGCGGCAGCCGTTCAATGCCAACGGCATCGCGCAGGCGGGAGCCTTGGCGGGGTTGCATGATCAAGCGCACATGGACGCGACGCGGCGGGTCACGCGCGACGGACGCGACTTTTTCCAGGCGGAGTTCCTCGAAATGAACCTCGAATTCGTGCCGAGCCACGCCAATTTTGTCCTCGTCCGCGTGGGTGACGGGAAAAAGGTGTTCGAGGCTCTCCTGCGTCGCGGACTGATTGTCCGCGCGATGGGTAGCTATGGTCTGCCCGAATGGATCCGTGTTTCGGTCGGTACGATGCCTCAAAACAAGGCCTTCATCGCGGCCCTGCGTCAACTTGACACCGAGGGACAGGTCGACCGCGGCGCCCTGGTCGCGGTGCGCTGATGTCCGGTTCGGACACCATTGCCGCACTAGCCACCCCGGCAGGAGCCGGCGCGCTGGCTGTGGTGCGGATCAGTGGACCGGGGGCGTTGGAAATTGCCGGTCGTGTTTTTCGCGGACGGCGTCCTTTGCCCGATTGCGCGCCTGGCAGCGTGCAGCGGGGGCGCATCGAGCAGGACGGTGTCGTGCTCGATGAGGTTTTGCTCACCGTCTTCCGCGCGCCGCGCAGTTACACCGGTGAGGACTTGGTCGAGATCAGCGGCCATGGCGGGAGCGTGGTGGCCGCTTCCGTCTTGCGTGCCGTGCTGGCGGCGGGAGCGCACCCGGCCCCGCCGGGCGAGTTCACGCGGCGGGCCTTTCTCAACGGAAAAATGGATCTCACCCAGGCTGAGGCGGTGATGGACTTGATTGCCGCCCGCGGGGAGGCATCGGCCCGGGCGGCCGCCGGGCAATTGGAGGGTCGCCTTGGCCGGGCGGTGGAAGAATTACGCGGGGATGCGCTCACCGCGGTGGCCCACCTTGAAGCTTTCATCGATTTTCCGGAGGAGGGCATCGATGCGGAGGGCGGCAAGGTGCTGCTTGAACGGGTTGATCGTCTCCATGACGCGGTGGCCCGCTTGCTTTCCACGGCCGACGAAGGGCGCATGCTGCGCGAGGGTGTGCGCTTGGTTATTCACGGCGAACCCAACGCCGGCAAGTCGAGCCTGCTCAATCTTCTCGTCGGCTACGACCGCGCCATGGTCAGCGAAATTCCCGGAACCACCCGCGACACGATCGAGGAAAGTCTGACCCTGTGCGGCATTCCTTTCCGTGTGATCGACACGGCCGGATTGCGGGAATCGTCGGATCCTCTCGAACTGGAAGGCATGCGCCGGACGCGGGCGGAACTTGAGCAAGCCGATGTCTCCTTGAGGGTTGTCGATCTCACAGCCCAAGCGGAAGCTGCGCGACCTGCTGCGCGGGAAATCCGGGTGCTCAACAAGATCGACCTCCGGCCCGAGTGGGTGCCGGGCGCGGACGAAGTGGCGATGTGCTGCTTGGACGGGCGCGGTTTGGAGGATCTGGTCGCCGCGGTCATCGCGCGGACTGATCTGTCCGCTTTGGATCGCTGCGGTGAGGTGATCGCGGTGAACGAACGCCACCGGCACTGTTTGTCCGCGGCGCAAAATTATCTCAGGGAAGCGCGGCAGTCTTTGCAGCGCGCCGATCCGCCGGAACTCACCGCGGTGGAATTGCGCTCGGCGCTGGCCGCTATTGGGGAAATCACCGGTGCGGTGGATACTGAAGATGTGCTCGATAAAATATTCGGAAGCTTCTGCATCGGAAAGTGATGCCGGGTCGGTGGCCCCGGGAGACAAGAGGCGGCTGGCCAGAAGCCGGGGAGGCGCTAAACTGCGAGGCTTGATGGAAGTTGTCGACCAGCCAGTCGGGCGGACCCAATCAGAAAAGCGGAAGGGTGTCTTCCGTATTCTGGGGGAGGCCTTCAATCGGTACGTCATGGAGGGCGGACTGACGCACGGTGCGGCCCTCACTTACTACGCGGTTTTTTCTATCGGGCCGCTGCTCCTCATTGCCACGGCGATGGCCGGTTGGGTTTTCGGCGAGGCGGCAGCCAACGAGGAATTGCGGGACAAGCTGGTCGAGATGTTCGGGCCGGACACCGCGGTGACGATCGAGGGTCTGCTTGTCGGGGTGCGTTCGCGCGCTGATTCGGGATTGGCCGCGTCGATCGGCGTGGTCGTTCTCCTTTACACCTCGTCGAGCGTGATGCGTCAGTTGAAGGAATCGATGAACTTCATCTGGCGTGTGCCGCATTTGCGCGAGGCGTCCTGGTGGATGTGGGTCGAACACTACCTCGTCTCGCTGGCCGGCGTGCTCGTCGCGGGTCTGCTCCTTATTCTTTCTTTGATCACCACCACGGTGCTCGCCGTGATGAAAAAATACGTGCCTGAAGAATTGCCCTATTCGAGCACATTCCTCTTCTCCCTCGAATTTGCGATCACCCTCGTCATGGTGACGGCGGTCTGCGCGCTGATCTTCAAGTCACTCCCCGAAGCCAAGGTGCTCTGGCGCTACGTCTGGCTTGGAGCGTTCGGCACGGCGTTGCTCTTCGCCATCGGCAAGCTGGGCATGGGGCTTTATCTCGGATGGCTCAGTGCCGAATCCTTCTACGGGGCGATGTCGTCCTTCATGATCCTGCTTTTCTGGATGTATTTCTCGGCCCAGGTCCTGGTCATCGGCGCCTACTTTACCGAGGGGTTCAGCCGTGCCCGGATGGCCGCGAAGGCGGAACAAGGAAGGGCTTAGCGTGCTCGCGCCTCCAGTTCTGACCCTGCGCAACGAGTCCGCCGAGGCAGAGTTGGCGCCGTCCGTCGGCGCGCGTCTCATGCGCTGGTCAGTCCGCGGACGCCCCGTGTTGCATTGGCCCGAAAGTGCGGACTGGTCGGCCCCGACCAAAATCCGGGGAGGCAACCCGCTCCTCTTTCCCCTCATCGCCCGCACCTTTCTCGACGGAAAGATCGGATTCTGGCGGGACCCGGCCGGCAAAGTTCGTCCGGCACCGATGCATGGATTGGTTAGGGCCGCACCCTTTGACCTCGTGAGCCATGAGGCGGATCGCATCACCATGCGCATGGCATGGGATGAAAGTATGGCCGAAGCGTGGCCATTTCCCTTCGTCCTCACCGTGGAGTATGCCCTTGCCGCAGACGCATTATTAGTCGCTTTCACGGTGGAAAATACCGGGGCCGAAACCATGCCTTACAGTTTGGGGAACCATTTCTACTTCGAAGTGCCGGCGGCGGACCGGGGCAACTGGTTTCTGGATGGATCCTTCCAGTCCTTTGCGCGGCAGGACGCGGAAGGACGCATCATTGCGGTGCCGGCCCCGGAGGGCGGCGGGCTAGACAATCCGGAACTGTTCGACCTTTTCCACCTCGGGCCACCAACCGGAGGTGCGACCCTGCGTCATCGAACTGACGGACGCGAAGTGGTCTTTGCTTGGCCAACCGATGCTGCGGGGCAGAATCCGTGGTATGCAGTGACCACCTGGACCGAGTCGCGGCAGTCGGACTTTTATTGCGTGGAGCCATGGACCGCTCTGCCCGATGCGGTGCACAACGGGTTGGGACTGCGGAAGCTCAGTCCCGGCGCGAGGGAGACGTTGCGCCTGCGTTTGACGGCGCGGGGCTGGTAGATTTTTTCCGCGCCGAGTTTGGCGCGGGCTTGTCGGTCGGGACCGGTGTGCTCCTCTTGCCCGCGACGTGCGATTTGCCGTTGAAAGTGGCTCCTTCTTCCACCAGAACACGCGCGGCATGGATGTCGCCGTGCAAGGTGGACGAACTTTTCAGCACCGCGCGTCCGGTCACGTGGATATCGCCCTCCACGGTGCCGAAGATCAGGACGGACTCCGCTTGAATGCGTGCTTTGACGTGGTTTTCGCGTGGAATGATCACGGTGGCCGGGCTGTGGATTTCTCCTTCGACGCGGCAGGTGACCGTTCGCTCGTCCGGAAGCTTGAGCGTGCCGATGATGGTGATATCGGCGGGGATTTGTCCGGAGGTCTGGGGCGGCGGAGGGCTGGTCAGCGGAGGCGCTGAAGCCAAGGCCAGTGGTTCAGCGGGAGCGGGGCGTTCCGGGAGAACGGATGAAATGGGCCGCCACTCGGCCCAACCTTCTTGCCAGCAAAAGTCCTCGGGCAGGAAATCTCCGGTCGCCACGAACATGGCGACCTCTTCCGGAGCGTGCGGCCCGAAGGTCTGACCGTTTTTGGTGACGAAGAGGGCCATGCGACAAAAAATGGTGCGCGATACAGGGTTCGAACCTGTGACCCCCTCCGTGTCAGGGAGGTGCTCTACCACTGAGCTAACCGCGCTTTGGGTCGAAACAAAACTAAAGCGCGCCTTGCGACCCGCTGCAATGATTTTTGATGCTCCCGGGCCGGAAGAGTGCAGGCGGGGTTGAGTTTGGCGGGAGAGTGGGGCAGTCTGGTCGGCGATGAACACCATTGAAGCAATCAAGGCGCGCCGCGCGATCAAACATTACGACCCCAACCACCGGATGACATCCGGCGAAGAGCGCGAACTTCTCGAACTGGCCCTGCTTTCCCCCACCGCCTTCAACATTCAAAATTGGCGTTTTGTCGTGGTGCGCGACATGGAGATTCGCCAGCAGATCCGCGCGGTGGCTTGGGACCAGGCGCAGGTGACCGACGCCTCGCTGTTGATTGTCCTCTGCGGCAACCTCGATGCTTGGAAGCAGGATCCGGCCCGCTACTGGCGCAACGCGCCGCAACCGGTGCAGGATTTTCTCGTGCCGGCGATTGATCAATATTACGAGGGCAAACCCCAAGTGCAGCGCGATGAAGCGATGCGCTCCTGCGGCATGGCCGGCCAGACCCTCATGCTCTCCGCCAAGGCGATGGGCTATGATTCCTGTCCGATGGATGGTTTCGACTATGAGGCGGTTGGGAAAATTCTCAACCTCCCGCAGGGCATGGTCATTTCTTTCATGATTGCCATCGGCAAAAAGACGCAGGATTCCTGGCCGCGTCCGGGGCAGCTCTCTTACGACGAAGTCGTGATCGAGAACGGGTTTTAGGCGCCCATACGCTGGTGCACAATCCGCAGCGCATGAGCGAACCGGTGCGGCGGCGGGAGATTTTCGGGTGGTGTTGTTACGACTTTGCCAACTCGGCGTTTATCACGGTGGTGATTACCGTGGTCTATGGTCCGTATTTCACCGGGGTGGTGGCGGCGGGATGGGCGGGGGCGAATACCTTGTGGAGCGCGATCTTGGCGGCTTCGCAGGTCGTGGTCATGGTTTCCGGCCCGGCTCTCGGTGTGCTCGCGGATGTGACGGCGTCGAAGAAGAGGTTTCTTCTTTCCATGATGTGGGTTTGCTCGGCGGCGACGGCGGCGCTTTGGCTGACCGGACCGGGGACGGTGGCACTGGCGGCGGGGTTGATCATTGTGGCCTATGCGGCATTTTCCTGGGGGGAAAATTTCTGCGCGAGTTTTCTCAGCGAACTGAGCACGCCGGAAAATTGCGGACGTGTTTCGGGTTATGGATGGAGTTTCGGATATCTTGGCGGGCTGGGCGCGCTGGGGTTGGCCATGTTGGTGCTGGCGGTGGATCCGGATGGCGTGCGTTGGGTCTTCGTCGGCACGGCGTTGTTCATGGTGGCGGCGACCTTGCCCGTGCTGCTTTTGTTGCGGGAGCGCAAGCAGCCGGAGCCCCACGTGGCGCGGTGGTGGAAGTTGGGCTGGGAAAGCGTCTTGCGGGCGGCGCGGGATTTGCCGCAGCACCGGGATTTGCTCCGTTTTTTCTGGGCCTTCCTGCTCTACATGAGCGGGCTGGGGGCGGTGGTGGCGTTTGCCGCGATTTATTCGGCCAAGGTGCTGGGTTTCACCACGGGGGAGAATCTGGTGCTCTTTGCCTCCTTGCAGATCAGCAGTGCGCTGGGCGCGCTGGCTTTCGGCTGGTGGCAGGATCGTGCGGGCTCGGTCAATATGTTGACCCTGGCGCTCTTACTTTGGTGTCTCGTCGCGGTGGGGGCTTGTTTTTGCCAAACGAAAGAAATGTTTTTTCTGGTCGGCAACTTGGCCGGGCTGGCCATCGGTTCGTGTCAGGCCGGGAGCCGCGCGGTCGTGTCGCTACTTTCGCCGCGGGAAAGGGCGGCGGAGTTTTTCGGGTTCTGGGGAGTCTTCGGAAAATTGGCGGCGGTGGTGGGGCCGTTGTTCATGGGCGTGCTGGCCGATGTGTTCGATCTGCGCGTGGCGGTGCTCTCGACCTTGGTCTTTTTTGTCGGTGGGCTGCTCGTGCTGCGCACGGTGCGGATAACCGCCCGGGGTGTGGCGCTCTGAGCTTGGGGGTTTGCCGCGGGTGCGGTTTGCCTTCAAGATGGAGTGATGTTGTTGGCGAGCGCGGAGGTCAGCCCGATGTTCTCCCTGCTGGCTTTGATGCTGGTCGGGGTGGTGGCGGTATCGTTGGTGCTCTTGCGCCTGCGACAATCGTTGCTCGTCGCCTACTTCTTGTGCGGCGTGGCCATCGCCAACACGGGACTGCTTGAGTCGGTGGCCGGTGAGCAGGCGCGGGAGACGGTGGCCACGATGTCGGATTACGGGGTGATGCTGTTGCTCTTCGTGCTGGGGATGGAGTTTTCCCTCGGCGAGCTGAGGCACCTGCGGCGCTACGCCTTGACCGGCGGCACGCTGCAGATGGGCATCACCATGGCCGCAGCCGCTTTGGCTGCGGGGGCTTATTTCGTGCTGCCGTGGACGCAGGTTGTCGTGGTGGCGGTAGCTTGCGCGCTGAGTTCGACTGCGATCAGCGTCAAACTCTATCAGGACATGGGTATTTCCGCGAGTTCAGGGGCACGACTGGCCTTGGGCATCGCGATTTTCCAGGACATCTTTGTTATATTTTTTCTTGTCCTGCTTCCTGCCTTGATCGCTTCCGGTCCCGGCCCCCAAGAATTCGGACCAGCGCTGCTGGGTGCGGTGGGCAAGGGTCTGGCTTTTGTCGGAATCTCCGTCCTGCTGGCGCGTTTTGTTATTCCTGACGTGTTGCACGCCGTGGCCGTGACCAAAAGCCGCGAGCTTTTCACCCTGACGGTGGCCGGACTGTGCATGGCCGTGGCCTTTCTCGCTGCGTTGATGGGTCTGAGTGTGGTGCTCGGGGCGTTCGTTGCCGGGTTGGCGGTCAGCGAGTGCATGTACAAGCACCGCATCCTTTCGGACGTGGCGCCGATCAAGGACCTTTTCCTCACCATTTTTTTCGTCTCCGTCGGTTTGGGCATCGAGATCGCGCCCCTGCTCAAGGACTGGAGCATTGTGCTTTCCGTGGCCGGCGGGTTGATTGTCGGGAAGGCGCTTCTCATCGCGGGAATCGCGCGTTTTCTCGGGTTGAGCTGGCGGGCCGCCACGGCGGCGGGAATCGGGCTGGGGAGCGCGGGGGAGTTTTCCCTCGTCCTGATGGGCAAGACGGCGGAGTTGACCACTTGGTCCGGCGAATTGAACCAGCCGCTGCTCGCGGCGATGGCTTTGTCCATGGCGCTTGTGCCCGTGCTCATGCCCTATGCCCAGCCCCTGGGGCAATGGCTGGAAAAAAGTTATCCCGACCTGCTGCGCCGCCGTCGCCGTGGGGAGACCAAGCACCGCGGCGGGGTCGGGCTGTCGGACCATGCCATCGTCTGCGGTTACGGTCCGGTCGGGCAGGCGTTGGTCTCCGCGCTTTCCGCGCAGGGCGTGCCTTGGCTGGTCATCGACCTGAACGCGCAAGCCATCCGGCAACTGCAAAGCGACGGGCGTCACGCACTTTTTGCCGATGCGGCGCAGCGCGAGGTCTGGAAGCTCTGCGGGGTGGACCGCGCCAAGTTGGTCGCCTTCACTTTTCCGGCCACCCCGGCGGTTGAGGCGGCACTCGGTTACGTGCGAGAGGAAAATCCGTCCATCGCGGTCATCGCTCGGACCAAATTCCAATCCGAGGCGGAGCGTCTGACCGAAGTGGGGGCGGATATCGTGGTGCTCGACGAGCAAGAAAGCGGGCGCGCGGTGGTCCAACGCGCCTTGGCGGTCCTTCATTTCGATCAGGCGGCCGAGCAGGCGGGTTCCTAAAAGGCCTGCCCTTTGAACTTTGGGGCCTTGAGTCTTGGGGCGACGAAGGAAAAGCAGTGTTCCCAAGGGGCCGGTCAGGTTGGCCCGAGCGAGGGAAGGCGGACCGTGAAGTATGAGGGGTCATGGCCAATCGGAAGGAAATGGGTTGCGCGCCGAGTATTGTCGTGCGATTAACGCATCTTATGAAAGTCATACCTGTCGTCCTTCTTTCCCTGTTTGCCCTAGCCCCTGGGTCCGAGGCAGCAGCACCGCTGAACCCGCTGGAGATCCCCAAATATGTCCGTGAGTGGTTTTCGGGCCACAATTTCACCGGCAATCCCAAGGTGACCGGCAGTTACCATCAGTCGCGCCTTAACGGAACCAACTTTCAGGGGATGAAGTTCACCAACGCCTCCTTTGAGCAATGCGATTTGGCCGATGCGAACATGAAAGGCGTGGTTTTTGGTCCGGGGACGAGGTTTTACCGTTGCACGCTGAATGGTGCGGATCTTGCGGGGGCCAACTTTGCCGGCGCGCACATCAGCTCGGTGAACTTTCGCGGGGCGGATTTGCGCGGGGCGAAAAATCTGGTCGATGTCAAAAGGGCGAATTTCCAGCGCGCCGACCTGCGGGGCGCGGATCTTTCGAAAATGAAGCAACCGATGGTCGGTCTGGAATGGGATGACGCCATCTACGATGCGAAGACCAAGTTTCCGGCGGGCTTCGACCCGGTCAAGGCGGGGGCCAAAGCAGCGCAGTAAGTTTTGCCGATTCCGAGCAGGGCCCGCGGATTTATCTCGCGGGCCTTTTGCTTGATCGGCGAGCCAGGAAACCATGCACGGATTACCCGCGAATCTTGAGGAGGCTCTGTTGGGCTTGGTGCGCGAGAAGTTATTCGAGGGCGGCGCGCCGCTGACGGTGGAGACCGATTTGTTCGCGGCGGGTCTTGATTCGATGGGTATCATGCAATTGATGATTTCAATCGAGGAGCGCTTCGGGGTGAGGGTGCCGGAATCCGCGGTGACCCGGGATAATTTTTCCACGGCTTCCAGTCTGGCTGCCATGGTGCGGCGCTGCGCCGCGCCGGCATGACGCCGAGTCCGTCCCGCGCCAAGCTGCGCGCGCCCTTGGGCGGGTGCGACTGCTACCTGCTGGCGCTCGAGGATCTGATGGAGCGGTCCGGGCAGGGCCGTCATGTCGGGGTGACCGTGTTGGAGGTCGGACGCGGGTTCGAGGTGGAGCGTTTGAGGGAGGCCGCGGCGAGGTTTGCCGAGAGTCAGCCTATCCTTGGCGCCAAGTTGCAGCGCGGACTGCCGGGGGCGGTGCCCGTGTGGCGTGGCGACCAGACGGCCGAGGTGGCGGTCGAGATTCATCCCGCCGGCGCAGACTGGCGCGGGTTGGCCGAAGAGCGTTTGCAAGGCCAGTGGCCGGGCCGACTGCGCTTCGACGTGTGCCCGGCGAGCGAAGGTTTCGTCGTGCTGATGAGTTGGAGTCATTTGCTGCTCGACGCGCGCGGGGTGGAATTGGTTTTGGCCGAGGTGGCGCGGTTGGGTGAAGAGGTGCCGGCCAAGCCGGAGGTGAATTCCCATGCGCTGCCCTTTGCGCGCCACCGGTCATGGTGGCAAGAATTTCGCGCGGTGCGGCCTTTTCTCGAGCGGTATTGGTCTTTGCGGTCCGAGCGGGTGGTTTCTTTGGGTGGGGCGCCGGCGCGCGCGGGCCGGGCTTGTTTCGAAGCGGTGCGATTCTCCCGGGAGGAAACGGCGGCCATGAAACGGCGGGCCGATCCGGTGACGGGCGGGATCTTCGTCTTGCCGTGGTTTCTCGCGGTCACGATGCGGGCGCACGCCGCCGTATTCCGGGCGCGGGGACAAGAGAGCGGTTCGCTGGAATGCACGATTTCGGTGCAGGGACGGAAGAGGGGAGCGCGCGGGCCGATCTTCCAAAATCAGGTGTCGCAGTTGTTTTTCGCGCGGCCGCTGCCGGATCCGGCCTCGGTGGAGGACGCCGCGCGGGCGTTGCACGGACAATTCGCAGCGATGACGCGTGACAAGTTCGATGGAGCGTTTCTCGTCATGATCGACTGGATGCGTCGCTTGCCGGCGCCGCTTTACCGCCGATTTTTGCGGCGCGAGGCTTCCGGGCAGCTGGCTTCGTTTTATCATGCCCACACCGGGGAATTTCTTCCGGGGCTGCGGGGGTTTTGCGGCGGCGCGATCGTGGACGGTTGGCATGTGCCTTCGGTGCCGCAACCGCCGGGGACAGGTCTGTTTTTCAGCGAGCGGGAGGGGCGGTTGACGGCCTCGCTCTGCTGGCGGGACGGTGTTTTGTCTGCGGACGAGCGGGCCTTGATGTTGTCCGCAATGCGGGTCGACTTGCTGGGGACCCAGTAGTCGCGGGTTGAAGCGGTGGCGCGGACGGTTCAGTCTACGCGGTCCGTGAAAGCGTTATCGGACAGCATTGTGGAGGCGATTTGCGCCCGGGCGGCGGAGGCGCCGGAGCGGGCGGCCTTTGTCGGGCGTGACGGCGAAATATCTTTCGGCAACTTGGTGGCCGAAGTGGAGAGGTGGGCGACGGTGATCGAGCGGTTGCCCGGGTTCCCCGCCGAGGGTGTGGCGCGGATCGGGGTGCGTTGTCCGGATGGAGTGCAGCACACGGTGCTCATGTTGGCAGTGATGAGGGCTGGAGGTTGCGCGGTGCCGGTGGCCGGAGAATTGCCGGCGGACGAGCGCTCGATGTTGGCCCGAACGACGGCGTTGCACGGCGTGCTGTCGCAGGGAGGTGAGGAACGGGCGGCCGACGGGTCGGAGCGCCATGAGATCGGAGGTGGTCTGCGGTGGGAACGCCTGGCGGCGGAAGAGCCATGTTTTCCGGTGGAGGATTTCGAGAGCGTTTGTCCCGCTTTTATTCGTTTCAGCTCCGGAACAACCGGGGCGAGCAAGGGGGTGGTGCTATCGCACGGGACATTGCGCGAGCGTTTGGATTCCGCGAACCGGCGCTTGGGGATCGGCGGAACCGATCGCGTGCTGTGGACCTTGCCGATGGCGCATCATTTCGCGGTGTCGATTTTGCTTTATTTGCGCGAGGGCGCGACCGTGGTGCTGCCGGAGGGATCCTTGGCCGGTGATTTGCTGACGGCCGCCTGCCAACACGGGGCGACGGTCTTTTATGGATCGCCGTTCCAAGCGGCGTTGCTCGCGGCCGAGGCGTCCGAGCGGGATTGGCCCGGGTTGCGTCTGGCGGTTTCGACCGCCGCGCCGTTGGCGCCGGAAACGGCCGGAGCTTTTGTCCGCCGCTACGGAGTGCGCTTGTCGCAGGGCTTCGGCATCATCGAAGCGGGCTTGCCGTTGTTGAGCACGACGGGTGAAGACTCCATGGTGGTCGGCCGACCGGATGATTTCGAACTGCGGTTGGAAGGGAGCGGCACGGAAGGTGGATTGTGTCTGCGCGGACCGGGTATGTTTGACGCCTATTTGTCACCATGGTGTCCGCGGCAGGAGGTCATGGCCGATGGGTGGTTTCACACGGGGGATCTGGCGCGGCGGGAGGCGGACGGGAGCATCCGGTTGGTCGGCCGGCTGAAGTCCGTGATCAATGTCGGCGGGAGCAAGTGCTTCCCCGAAGAGATCGAGGAAGTGTTGCGCCGCCATGAGGGGGTGGCTGATGCGCGGGTTCGTGGCGAGGAGCATGCGCGGTGGGGCATGTTGCCGGTGGCGGAAATTCTGCCGGTGAACGTGACCTCTCCGCCGACTGATGGCGAGTTGTCGGCTCATTGCCGCGCGCGGTTGGCCGGCTATAAAATTCCCGTGCGCTACGAGATGGTGCGTGAGTTGCCGCGCACGGCGAGCGGCAAGGTCCGGCGCGTTTAAGCAGTTGTTTTCCGCGGGGCGGTGAAGGGAATAAGGAGACCCCCGAGGAGGGCGACGGCGGCTTGAAGCGAGAATCCTCCAAGGGAGGCCAGCGTGGCGGCGCCCGGGGCGATGCCGAAGAGCCCGCCCAGTAGATATTCAAAGAGCGTTTCCCGTAGTCCGATGCCGTAAAGGGTCACGGGCAGCATGGTCAGGGTGTCGACCAGCGGCATGATGGCAAAGATATCGCCGAGCGAAAGCGGCAGGCCGAAGGCACGGACGCTGAACCAATAGGTCGTGAAGTGGGCCAAGAGGGCGGCGAAGGAAAGCGCGATCGCGGTGAAAACCGGCCGAGGGTGACTTCCCATCCCCGCGAAGATGTGCCCGAGTCGCACGGCTTGGGGACGAATTTTGGCCGGGGCGAGGTGAATCCACTTTTGGTGCAGGCTGGGCCAGGTGGTCATCCACCAGAGGAGGACAAGCAAGGCGGCGATGACCAGCACGGTGCCGGCGGCGGCAAGGATGGCGTAGGATTCGGGATGCGCCGCGAATTGCGCATGGCGCAAGACGGGAAAGACCACGGTGAGCAGCAAGGCGAAAAGTCCGCACAGGCGGTCGGCCAGCACCGAGAGACCGGCCCGGAGTTTGCGCGTCGGATGAAGACGCATGACATAGAGAATACGGAAGGCATCGCCTCCGCCGGAACCGGGGAGTCCGAGGGAAAAGAATAGTCCGGCTCCGGCGAAGGCGCAGGTTCTGCCGAAACCGACGGGCACGCCGAAGATCCGGAGCATGAGCCACCACCTCACGGCACAGAGAAACTCGGTGAGCAACGCGGTGAAGAGTCCGCCCAGCAGCCAGACGAGATCCGCCTCCCCGAATACCCGTGAAGATTCCTGGCGCAGGGCCGGGTGGCCGAAGATCCTCCAGAGCAGGAAGACGGACAGCGCGACTTGGAGGATGAGGAGCCAGTGTTTGCGCATGCGGAGGGCGGGGAATTGCACGATTGCGTGCTCCACGTCGAGACACATATTCTCCTCAAGGCATGAAGGACACAGCGACAGAGGCGATCACCGAGTGTGACGTCGCGGTGATCGGCGGTGCGTTGAGTGGCGCGGCGGCGGCGCTCCTACTCAGGCGCGAGGATCCCGCGCTACGGATTGTGGTGATCGAGAAGAACGAGGCTTTCAAGCGTCGCGTCGGTGAGGCAACGGTCGAAGTGAGTGCCTATTTTTTGTGCCGCGTGCTCGGGCTGACGCAGTTTCTCACGCAGACGCAGCTGACCAAGAACGGTCTGCGCTTTTGGTTCGCCAACCGCGAGACGCAGGATCTCGGTGACTGTTCGGAAATCGGTGGGCGGTATTTGTCCACCGTTCCATCGTTCCTCATCGACCGCTCGGTGGTGGACGAAGAAGTGCTCCGGCGGGCGGAAGAAGCGGGTGCGGAGATTTGGCGTCCGGCTACGGTGGCGTCCGTTGCCTTGGCTTCCGGCGGTTATCAGACCCTCGAGGTGAAGACGGTGGCCGGTGCGCGGACGGTCCGGGCTCGTTGGGTGGTGGATGCCTCGGGGATCAAGGCCATGCTGGCCAGGGCCAACGATTGGCTCGAGCCCAACACGCGTCATCGCACGCTTTCCGCCTGGTCACGTTGGCGCGGGGCCGGGGACTGGGATGCGGCGGAGCTGACCGGCCGGCACGAAGGTTGGCAAGATTCGTATGTCGGTATCCGCGGCACCGCGACAAACCACATCGCGGGTGACGGGTGGTGGGCTTGGTGGATTGCGCTGAAGGGCGGCGACACGAGTATCGGGGTGGTCTTGGACCAGCGTTGCGCCGATTGGCCGGATGACAAGATGCCGGTCGGGGAAAAGTTGCGTGATTTTCTCGGGCGGCACCCTGCGGCCCGGGAGATGATGGCAGGTGCGGAGTTTGTCGGCGGTGACGTCCATTTCCGGCGCAATCTGCCCTATTGCTCGCGCCTGCAGGCGGGGGACGGGTTTGTCCTGACTGGCGACGCGTCGGCCTTTCTCGATCCGCTTTACAGTCCGGGCATGGATTGGATCGCTTTCACCGCGATCGGCGCGGTCCGCTTGATCCGGGCCTGGCGGGCCGGCGAGGACCTTGCTCCGTTGCTGGCCAAGCACAACGGGGATTTTACGACGAGCTACCGCCGCATGTTCGAGGCGCTTTACGAGGACAAATACGACTACCTGGGCGACTATGACATTATGCGTTTGGCTTTCCGGCTGGATATCGGCCTTTACTATCTGTTTGTCGCGCGTCCGGTGTTTTCCGATGGGACAGAGGGGTTCGCCGAGCCGCCCTATGCGGCGCGGGAGGCGGGTCCTTTCTTTGCCTTGATGCGCGGCTACAACCGGCGCTTTGCCGCCATGGCGCGGGAGCGCCGGAGGAACGGCACCTTCGGGCGGAGCAACGCGCGGCAGCGGGATCTTTTCCCGGGGTTCAATTTCCGCGTGCCTTATCTGCTCAAAGTTATTGCGGACGGGTTGGCCGGTTGGGCGTGGCTGGAGTTGACCGAGGGATGGCGTTCGTGGGGACGAAGGAAGCAAGAGGTTGTCGAAGAACCCGCCGCCGTTGCGGGGCCCGAGGTCTTGGATTACGCGGTGACGCGGTAGGCCGCCACCTGCCGGGTCAGGCCCCAGACGGGGACAATGACTTCGGGAGATTGCCCGGAGGCCACGATGTCGAGCGCACGCATGGTGTCGGCGGCCGCCGAGAGGGTGAAGCCTTCGGTAAGCGTGGCTTTTGGTCCGATGATAGAGCGGCCGATTTTGGCTGCGGCGGTGCGGGTCCATCCGGTGGCGGTATCGAGCAGGGGGGTGTGCGGCGAGAATTCGGCGAGACAACGTTCGGCGGCTTCCAACCCTTCTTGTCGGGTGCGAAAGTCATAGCCATCGGCGATGGCCCCAATCGCGGGGCTGTTCGCGGAGGGACCGAGCAACAAAGCGATGGCGCCCTCACACGGTTGCAGGCCGCCGCGCAGGAGACCTCCGGCCTGCAAGGCGTCGACTTCGTGCGGATCGAACTCCTCGGCGGCGAGGACGATCACGTGATCGCAGTCGCCATTGGCGAGCCAACACTGCGCGGTGCGGAGGGCGGAGGCCCAGCAGGTTTTGTCCCCGATCTGCGAATAGACCGGCCCCCCGAGGCCGAGCGTGGCGACCACATGGCTGAGAGGGCTGTTGAAAACCGTTTCGGGAAAGAGGACAGGACTGGCAAAGCGGCGTCCTTCCTCGGTGATCTGGCGGTAGAAACGAACGCTGTAGACGAGGCAACCGAGGAAAAAAGAGGCAACGACCCCAGTGCGACCGCGGTCAAGGTGCGGAGCGCCTTGAAGGGCCTGCTCGACGGCCTCGATCATGAAGTAGGTGATCGGGCTGGCGCGGCGGAGGCGGGGTTCCTTTTGCCAGCGGAGGAGTGAGGGATCCTTTTGCTCGATCAGGCCGGCTTGCACGGGGACTCCGCCGTGGGAGTGCGTGGCGGTGACCGGCCAGGGCGCGGTGATCGCAGCGGGTCCGAGACCAGCGGACGTAACGCCGCCCGCGGAGAGGAGGGAAAGGTTCATGCGCGGGTGAAAAGGACTGCGGCGTTGGATCCGCCGAACCCGAGGTTTACGCTCATCGCGGCGGAGAGGTCGGCTCTTTCGCCGTGCCCGACGAGGGCCTTGGCAACGAGAGGTTCGGGATCGAGAAGATTGATCTGCGGCGGGAGTTGTCCGCTTTGCAGGGCAAGCAGACAAAGGACCGCCTCGATGGCACCGGCCGCGCCGAGGGTGTGGCCGAGAGCGGCTTTGGTCGAACTGAGTTTGGTTTGGCCGGCGCCGAAGACGCGGTGGAAAGCCTGTGCTTCGGCCCCGTCGTTGAAGGGCGTCCCGGTGCCATGGGCGTTGACGTAACCGACGTCAGACGCGTCGAGGCCGCTTTGTTCGAGTGCGCGCCGCATGGCGCGTTCGAGCGGAGCGCCGTCGGGGGCAGGTTGGGTCAGGTGGTGGGTGTCTGTGGTCTGGCCGTAGCCAGCGAGATACCCAAGGATCTTCGCGCCGCGCGCACGCGCACGGTCGGCATTTTCCAGCACAAGAAAGGCGGCGCCTTCGCCGAGCATGAGTCCGCGGCGTCCGCGGTCAAAGGGACGGCAGGCCTCTGGTGCAAGAGACTGGAGTCCGTCAAAACCGGCAAAGACAAGTTCGCTCAGCGCCTCGTAGCCGCCGGCCAGGACGATATCCGTCATCCCGCTGCGGATAAGGTCCGCGCCGTGGCCGATGGCATTGCCGCCACCGGCGCAGGCATTGGCCACTGTCATAACCGGTCCGTCGAAACCGAAGAGATCATGGATCGCGCCGGTCTGCGCTTGAGACTGGTATTGGGCGACGCGCGCGGATTGGCCGGTGCGGCTCTTGCTCCAGAGTGCGCGGAGGAATTCTTCGCCCTTTTCCATGCCGCAGGCGGTGGTGCTGACCGACATTTCGAGTCGGGGCAGCAGGCAGCGGTCATTCGCATCGAGCAAGCGGGCTTCGCTTAGGGCCTGACGGACGGCCGGCAGGGCGAGACGGGTCGAGCGGCTGACTCGTCGCAGGCGTTTTTCCGGCCACGAGGGCCAAGAAGGGAGGCTTGCTTCTGCCCCTTCGGTGACGCGGCAGCCGTCGATGGCGATGACGGTCAGGGGGCCACGTGCCGAACGACCGGTGTGGAGTGCTTCCCAGGTCGAGGTCGCATCCGCACCCAAGGCGGTGACGCAGCCGAGGCCGGTGATCGCGATTTGGGGAGGCGGGGTGGCGGACACTTCTTTATTTCAACGCACCGCAGGGGCGATGAGGAGGCATTTTCTCTTGCTCACGGGCCGGCCAGCTGCCGACTCATCATGAATCGTCCGCGGGCCACGGGGCGATCGGCCACGCGGGACTCGGCTTCGAATTGGGCGAGAGCGCCGAGTTCCTTGACCAAGGTGATGTGTGTTTCGAGGGTTTCCCCGGGTGCGACGGGCCCGAGGACACGGAATTGGTCGATGCCGGCGAGGAAAAGCGGCGTTTCGGGTTGCGCGGAATCCTGCATCCAGAGAACGCCGGCGGCTTGGGCGGCGCACTCGACAAGGAGCACGGCAGGCATGAGGGGGTGTCCGGGAAAATGGTCGGCGAAAAACGGCAAGTCGGGGTCGAGGGTTTTCCAGCCCGTGCCGCTGGTGGCATCATGTTTCTCGAAGCGGTCGATGAACCGGAAGCCAGGTCCGTGCGGGGTGAGGGGTGTGTTCATGGAAGACGGAAAGCATCTGTGGGCAGTCGGTGGTTACGCCGGATGGCGGAGAAGTCGAACCGCATGACCGTGCCGCGCGGCAGGGTCAGACTCATAGAGCGGAGCTCCATGGTATCCTCGTCGATCGTGTTTTCGATCTTCTCCGGTTGGAAGCCGCCGCGGGCTGAGGGAACGAGGACGACGCGGTAGTGCCCGGCTTGCCGTGTGACGGATACTTGCATGTCTCCCGGCGGCTGATTCCCGCGTAGGATGTCGCGCAGTGCGCCAAGGGCCCGGGCCGAGGGATGACTGGCCGAGCGGACAACGGGAGCGCGGCCAGTGCGGATGGTGGTGAAGTTGCCGGCGTCGAGTTGCATCAGCTCTCCAGGCGGAACCTGGTAGAAAATGCGGAGTTCGTCCGGGGCACGGTAAAAAAGCTGTCCGCGGCTGATGGCCGGATTTTCGAGTCCCGGGACCGAGATGGTCTGGGTGAAGGCGGCTTCCAAGGTGCGGGTTTTTTGCCGGGCGGCGAAAAAGCGCTTTTGCAAAGCGGTCGCGTCGGAGGAAGAAAGATCGCGGGCAAAACCAGACGCCCCCAAGGCGGCAAGCAGCAGCAAAATGCAGGGAGCTTTCATCTTAATCGGAGCGCAACGAGGCGAAATGGTACCATTGCTCGGGGTATGCGACAAAGAGTGGAACCAAAGCGGCTGCCACCTCGCGGGTATAAAAATCAAGGGTGGAAGTGCGGCCTTCGGGTTGCCACTTCGGTTCGATGTAGCCACGGGCCTCGATGTGGTAAAGACCGTCGGGTTGGCGGGTGATGCCGACGGGCACAATCGGGCAGCCGGCGAGCAGGGCAAGCAAGACGGGGCCGGTGGAGAAGCGGATGCGTCCGTGCGGCAGGGTCACGGGCACGCTGTTGCCATCGTAGGGACGATCGGCCAGTGAGGCGACGAAGGCGCCGTTTTGCAGAGCCCGCACGATGTCGAGAACGGAGAAGGAACCATTGCCCACCACGATGGTGTTGACGCCCCAGCGCGCGCGGAAGTCAGCCCGCCATTCGGTCAACGCGGTCGACGGTTCCGGCAGGGTGAGGGCGGTCATGGGAAAGCCGAGTTGGGCCATGACAAGGCCGCCGAGTTCAAAAAAACCGAGATGGCCGGTGACCAGCAGACAGCCTTTGCCGCCCTTGCGGGCCCGTTCCAGGTGCTCGAAGCCTTGACGGAAACCGAGCATGTCGGCCACATCCGAGGTCGGACGCATGGAGAGACGGCCGTAGGTGGAAAAATTCTCCGCCTGGTTCATGAATAGACGGCAGGCCGAGCCGAAGCCGGACTTGGCCGGATCGAGCAGGGAAAGATTGGCGCGCACCGCACGCACCGTTGCGGGATGGGTCCAGGCGTAAAAAAGCCCGAGCGCCCGCGAGACGAGCCAGGCCCCCCGGTGTCCGAGCAACCGCCAACCGAGAAGAATCCATTCGAATCCGCGTTTGCGGTAGAAAAACCGATAGAACCCGCGCGCGCGATAATCGCTGCTGATGCGGCGGGGAAAAAACACCGGCAGCAGGCCAAGACATGCCACAACCGCTGCGATGATGCCGAAATCCATGACCAAACCGAAATTTTGCAAGGCAGGCTGTCCGGTCAGGGCGGGGGCACCGAAGCCGATGCAGGCACTGATGCCGGTGAGCAGGATGGGGGCAGCGAGATGATCGTAGGTTTTGACCAAGTCGCCGCGTTGGTTTTTCAGCGCCATGAGGACGTGCAGGCTGTAGTCGACGACGAGTCCGACCAGCAGGGGCAGGCTGATGAGAGAGAGTGGGCTGAGGGAGGTGCCGGTCAGCCGCAGCAACCAGAGAAAGAGGGTGGCGGAGAGAACGACGGCGAGCAGGTTGAGCGCGACCATGCGGAGGGATCGCTGGGCCAAGGCACAGAGCAGAACGATGGCCGCAAGCATGGCGATGCTGAGCCGGTAAAAGTCGTGCTGCGCGAGGGCGGTGATTTCCTGGGTGAGCGAGATCCAGCTGACCGGCAGGATTTCAGCGTCAGCGATGTTCCAACCATCTTCCGGCACCGGGGTGGTGGCCGCGGCGGGGATGCGGATGACGGCGTAGGCCCCGTCAGCATCCTTTCCGGCCGTGGTGCGGAGTAGGGGATCGAGAGCGGCAAAGGCGCGGTCGTCCCCGCGCGCGGCGGCGTCGAGCGCGGCGGTGAATTGCAGCGTGGGGCCCGACCATTCGGGACCGAGACCGGCAAGCTGGAAGGCTTCGGCCAGACGCGTTGTGGTGTCCGGGTTCCAGGCCTGCAGGTTCGCCGCACGTTGTGATTCCGAGGGGATGCGGGCGAGAAGGGCAGGGGGATCAGCGTCCGGGAATCGCGCCGCCATGGAGGCCGCGGCGCCGCGGATGACGTCATGATTTTTCCCCCGCAGCACATAGACCGCATCGTTGGCGGCGGGATCAAGTTCCTGCAGCCACTCTTGGGCGGTGTAAGCATCGCTGCCGACGGGGCGGAGGCGGTCGAGTCCGGGTTGGTAAAATCCCGAGGAGGACGACCAAGGTTGCAGCCAAAAGATGGTCAGCGCGAGGAAGACCGCCCCGCCGGCGAGCAGGCTGCGGTGGCGCTCGACCAATCCGGCGGCGCTGCGGCTGGCGCGGAAGAGAATCGGTGGGGCGTGCGGGGGGCGGGTGGAAAGGATGATCCGCAGCTGCCATGTGGCGAGGAGGGCTGAAGCGAGAAGCCCGGTGCCGACGAGGACGCCGAGTTGCTGCAGAGCGGGGAACGAGGTGAGGGCGAGAAAGTAGAATGCGGCGGCCGTGATGAGCGCGCTGAACCAAATGGCGCGGCGCAAGGTGCGCCAGACGGACTGATCATCGCGATGCGGCGAGCCGAAGTGGTGGTAAACCAGAATACTGTAGTCCATGCCGACGCCGAGGAGGATGGAGGCAAATCCGATGCTGATGACATTGAGGCTGCCGAAAAAGACACGGGCCGCAACGAGTCCGGCCAGCAGGGCGAACAATTGGAGGAACATGATCCATCCGAGCGGACGCAGCGTGCGGTAGAAAATCCAGAAGGCGGCAGACAGCAGGAAGACCGCGGCGACCACCATAAGGATGATGTCGCCCCGCATTTGGCGGGAGATGTCGGCGTTGAAAACCGGGCGACCGGTGAGCAAAACTTTTCCGGAGGAGTCAACCGGGATGGCGCCACGCAAGGCGGTGATGAAGGCGTCATCGGCGGCACTGTCCGCGAGTGGTGACGAGGGCGTTATGACAAGAAAAGCGGGAGCGGGCTGGTCAGGCGGATCGATTGTCGCGGGGAGGAGACCGAGCGGATCGAGTTGCAAGCTGACGATGGCGAAGGGATCGATGGCTCCGGCCAGTTGTGCAGGGAGGCTCTGCAGACTTTGTGCCACCGCGGCGGGCGCCAGTGAGGCGTTGACGCCGTCGAGGACGGATGAGTCTGCTTGGAGCAGAAGCCAAGCGGCGAGGGTGCCGGACTGGGATTCGAATTGTTCCGCCGGGGTGGTGATCGAGGTGACGGAGGGCAGGGCGGTCAAGGCGGCACGGGTAGCGGCCAGCAAGCGGGTGCGTTCCTCCAGCGGCAGACGAGGGTCGGCTACGGCAAAGACCTCGTTTTCGCCGGCGGCCAAGCGGGTGAAAGCCGCGAGGCCGCGCACGCTCGGCAGTTCCGCGGGAAGGGCGGGGAGCAGTTCCGTTTCGAAGCGGATGGTGAGGGCAGCCCAGAGGCCGGTTCCGGCCACGGCAACGAGAAAAAGCGTGCCCGGCAGGGAGCGGAAGAGAGCCATGGAGCGGGTCGGGAGACGGGAGACTGGACTTGGAAACTGGCGTGAGTGGCGGCGCCGAAGGCGCGGTCAGCGCAAGGAAGGGATAGGCGGGGCGATGTTGAGGCGGCGTTGCAGGCGGCAGACGGTGTCGAAGAGACGGAGGCGGAGACGGTCGGCCAGGCCGGGATCGGTCTGCCCACCCACCAGGCGCGCCACGCTGCGGGGCAGTTGCAGGACGGGTTGCGGGCTCATGAAAACTTCGAAACCCGCCCGGTCGTAGAAGGAGCGGATGAGCCGGGCATAGCGGTTCATCCATCCGGTGACACTCCGGGTATAAGCCCACCGCTCCCAGGGCCGCAGGGAGCGCCCACAACGGTCGGCTTTGACCAGGAGGTCGGCCGCGCGGAGACCGGACTGCAGGGCGAGCATGACTCCGGAGGAAAAGATGGGATCAACGAAACCGGCGGCGTCACCGGTGAGCAAGACGCGCCGCGTGGCGAAGGAAGAAAACTTCCAGCTGTAGTCGCCGGTGGCGCGCAGCGGAGTGAGGCGTCGGGCGGAGTCCAGACGGTGGGCGACAGCGGGTGCGGCGGCCACGGCGGCGGCGAAGAGGTCATTATAATCGCCTTCCCCTTTGACTTCTCCGGCGGGGAGAACGAGGCCGACGGACATCCGGTCGCCGGCCAGAGGAATGAGCCAGAACCATCCGCCGGCGGTGCGGATGATGGTGATATGACCTTCGGCTTTGCCTTCGTGGCGGGTGGCGCCTTCAAAATGTGCGTAGATGGCGACGCGGCGGACTTTTTGCGTGCCGCGACGGCGCAGTCCGGCCCGGGAACCTGCGAAGGCACAGCGCCCGCTGGCATCGACGACCCAACGGGCGGTCAGCTCGGTCCGTCCCGACGGTCCTTCGGCGTGGAGAGTGATCGGTGCGCCGGGCGCATCGTGCAGCGCCGTGACGCGCGTTTCCTCATGCACGGTGCAACCGTTTTCACGCGCGTGCTCGAGAAGGAGTTGGTCGAAAGGGGCGCGTTCCACGTGGTAGGTGTATTCGTGCTGCGGGGCGAGGTTCTCGCCGAACCAGAGGCGGTTTTGCCGTTCGCCGTCGGGCGTGCTGAATTCCGCGCCGTATTTGCGGAGAAAGCCGGCTTGCTCGAGTTTGTCCCAGACACCGATTTCCTTGAGCAGGTCGTTGCCGTGCGGCAGAAGGGATTCGCCCACGCAGAAGCGGGGAAATTTTTCCTTTTCGAGAATGGTGACACGGAGCCCGGCGCGCGAGAGTCGGGTGCCGGCGGCGCTCCCGGCCGGGCCACCGCCGATGATGGCGACATCGCAGGACTGAGGGTGCGGAGTCATGAGGCCTGGGCGGCGAGCCGCTGGGTGATCCAGCCGTGGAGGACGCCGAGGCTCTGCAGGGCGTCGCGGGCTGTGGCGGGGTCGCCGATGGCGAGCCCGTATTGTTTTTCCACCGCGATGGCCATTTGCAGGGCGTCGAGTGAGTCGAGCCCGATGCTTTCCGGCCCGAAAAGCGGAGTGTCCGCTTGGATGGTCTCCGGGTCGACTTTAACCATGCAGTTTTCCACCAGCAGTTCTTTGAGAAGATCAATCGTTACTTCAGCCATCGCGAGATTCCCAATTTAGGAATTTCAGCGGTCAAGTAAAGGCCGTGCTGGTCAGGCGGGCGGACGGGCGGTGCTGTAGCCGAGGGCGGATAATTTGCCAAGCAGGCGTTCAAGGGTGCGGGCGCGGGTGCCGGGCCGGAGTCCGGAAACGGGACCCTCATGGAGAAGGATGATCGCTCCGGCGTGGAGGCGTCGGACAATGCGATCCACCACGACATCCGGTTCGTGCGGCACGCCATCGAAGCCACGCGCCGACCATCCAATAACGCGGAGGCCGGCTTTCGCCGCCGCGGCATGGACGAATGGATTGGCCAATCCGGCAGGGGCGCGGAAAAAGCGCGGATCCTGCGCGGTGACTTGGCGGATGGCGTTGCTTGCAGCGCTGATCTCGTGGCGGGCGCAAGAAGGCGAGGCGGCCCAGAATGAACCGGCGGGATGCGACCATGTGTGGTTGTGCAGTTCGTGACCGGCCGCAACCACCGCGCGGGCCGCTGCGGGGTAGCGCCACACTTTGTGGCCGATGGCGAAGAAGCTGGCGCGGGCGTCATGCCGGGCGAGCACGTCGAGAATTTCCGGGGTATCTTGCGGGTCGGGTCCGTCATCGATGGTCAGCCAGACTTCACGCTCGCCGGTGCGCAAATGCCGGAGGACGGGTCCATTCCAAGGACAGTTCGGAATGAGGGTCGGGCCAAGTAAAGATGCGGTGGCGAGCATGGCCCAGCGATGGGCACGGGCCGGATTCCCGCGGAGTGCGTGAACAGCCGCACCTGCGGCGCAAAGGCCGAAAAGGGTGAAGCCGAGGCGACGCCGGAGTTCCGCCTTCATGGGGCGACGAGTGGGCGGCGCTGGCGGTAGCGGGCCAGACGCGGGGCGAGTAAAAACGACTGGAGAAGGAGTCCGGCATGCGCGCGGGCAAGGAGGAGGTTGTCGCGAAGGTAGTCGAAGTGGCTGATCCCGCCGAGGTTGGCGGCATGATAATGCACGCGGGTGGGAAGGTTCATCGGCGGCACGCCGCGCCAATAAAGTCGAACGGCGAGTTGGGTGTCGAAATCGAACCGTCGTCCGCCCCGGATCGAACGCAAAGTTTCCAGAGCCGGAGCGACGGGGTAAACGCGCAGACCGAAGAGGGAGTCATCGATGCCGCCCCACCACGTCTCGAGGTTGGCGAACCAATTGCCGGCGCGGCGGCCGACCACCCGCACGGTTGGAGCGTCGGGACCGAACACGGGGCGCCCGAGAATCATGGCCTGAGGGTGCAGGCGGGATGCCGCCATGAAACCGGGCAGGTCGGAGGTTTCATGTTGTCCATCGGCATCAAAGACGGCGGCGTGGGTCCAGCCTTCCGACTGTGCGAATTCCAAGCCGGTCAAAACGGCGGCGCCTTTGCCCCTGTTCACCGGATGGGAGATGACCCAAAGATCCTTTTGCCGCGCGGCCAGGTCGCGAATCCTTTGCTCGCTGCCATCCGTCGAGCCGTCCACCACCACCACGACCGGGCGCCAAGTCTCGAGCACCGCGCGCACCGTGCTTTCGAACAGCGGTCCGGAGTTGTAGCTGGGGATGATGACCCCGCGGTGCGGATCAGGCATCATGAGGCGCGACGCCGCACGCCGTTTTCGTCGCGCAGCAAAGAGGCGTGGAAGAATTCTTCGATTTCCGCGGATGTTGCCCGGGCATCTTCGTCAATCTGCGGGAAAAAACCTGCGACGCGGTCAGGCGGTAGCGGATAGGGCACGGGGCGGGACGGAAGAAGTTGAAATTGCGTCCGAAATAATCGGAGTCGCATTCGATCAGGACGGTGCGCACCGGCGCGCCGGCGCGAGCCGCGGCCAGGGCGAATCCGTGGCGGAAGGAACCAACGGGGCATCCCTTGGTGCGCGTGCCTTCGGGGAAGATGAGGACATTGTGGCCGGCCAGAAGGCGATCGCGGGTATCGCGGACCATGGAAAGCGGGGTGTCGTTGCGGATGAAACCGCAGAGATGGGCGGTGCCCGACATGACGGGATCGCGGAGCAGGCGGGAGTTCATCACGCAGTCGAGACCGGGGAGGCGGGAACAGAGGATGATGGCGTCGAGGATGGATGGATGATTCGGCGCGATGACGGAGCCATTCCATGCTGCGGCTTGTT